>JACCDU010202096.1_pt1 | contig 56703 bp, 77 predicted proteins | sample 7446081 | NCBI WGS metagenome assembly JACCDU01 (sample SAMN15323447, study PRJNA562643) | freshwater metagenome | isolation source: river surface water | place: USA:Blue River Watershed | collected 2017-08-17 | reverse complement strand
TTTGGATGGAGCTGGGAAGTTGTTCCTTCAGAGCCTTGGCATATTCGTTATGTTTGTGGTGATGCAGTTCCTCAAGCAGTAAAGGATTATGTTGCTCGTAACCCAAGAGAAGCAAGTCCATTTGGAACAGTAGCGGAACAAAAAGCTGCTGCTGAAGCAAAGGCAGCAGCTCCTAAACCAAATGCTGTTGCTGCTGCTGCAAAACCAAATCTTACAAAAGATAATAAAGGTGCTGCTGTTAAAGAAGCTCAAACACTTCTTGCAAAGCATGGCTTTGCTTGCAAACCAGATGGTGATTTTGGACCAAAAACTCAGGGGCTAGTAAAAGATTTTCAGAAAGCAAAAGGTCTTGCTGTTACTGGAGATGTTGATCAAAAAACCTGGGCTGCATTGCTGGCATAACTAATCTTTGATAATATCTTATAGGAGATATTATGGCTGCAACTAGGAATATTACTATTTATCAAGGCGATACTTATGCTCATGAGCTTCGCATTAAAAATAGTTCTAATGCTAATGTAAACATTACATCTAGAACATATACTGGTCAAATCAGAAAGAAAAGAAATTCTGAAACAAGTGCAGCAACATTCTCATCTGAGATTACAAATGCTGCCAATGGCATCGTTGTCCTGTCTCTGACATCTGCCCAGACTGCAAATATTGCGGCTGGAACATATGTTTACGATTTTCAAGAAACTAATGGCTCTACTGTCACCACGCTGATTACTGGAACGGTAACGGTCACTGGTGAGGTAAGTAGGTAATGGCTGGGGATATCACAACCGTTCAGGTGACTAGCGGTGATGTTACATCCCTATCTGTATCTACAGATGTTTCAAATGTTACGGTTGCTTCTGAGATTACAGCAGTAACTGTACAAACGAATGACACAACTGTACTAACGCAATCTTCTGGAACAATTAATTTAGCATCGCTCTCCTTTGCTACATCAGATCCAGCCGATGTTGCTAGAACTGCAAGTGTTGGAGTGAGCAATTTAGCAGCTAGGGCAGATCATGTTCATAGTGCAGCAAATCTATTAATGGATGGAGGAAACTACTAATGGCAAATACATTAAGAATTAAAAGAAGGGCGACTGGTAATGCTGGCGCACCTACAAGTTTGGAGAATGCAGAATTAGCATTTAACGAAGTAGATAATATTCTTTACTACGGTAAAGGAACGGGTGGTGCTGGTGGAAGTGCTACTACTGTAGAGGCTATTGGTGGTTATGGTGCTTATACAACACTTTCAACAACACAAACAATCACTGGAGACAAAACCTTCTCTGGTGTTGTAATTGTTCCAACTCCATCGGCAAACACTCATGCTGCTACAAAAGCATATGTTGATAGCTCACTTCCAACACTATCTGGAACAGAAAATCAAATTACTTATACATCGGGTACAATCGCACTCGCTACTAATGTTACAACACCAGGTAATTTAACTGTTACTGGAGATCTAACTGTTCAGGGAAATACAACAACTCTTAACACATCAACACTTGTTGTTGAGGATAAGAATATTGTTCTTGCTAATGTTACATCACCAACAGATACGACAGCAGACGGTGCTGGATTTACAGTTAAAGGAGCAACGGATAAGACACTTAGCTGGGTTGATGCAACTGATGCATGGACATCATCTGAACACTTTAATATCGTTGCAGGTAAGTCATTCCATATCGGCGGTTCGGCAGTGCTTTCAAACACAACTCTTGCTTCAAGTGTTGTTACATCAAGCCTTACATCTGTAGGAACAATCGGCACAGGTGTATGGCAAGGAACTGCAGTAGCAATTGCTTATGGTGGAACTGGATCAACAACAGCCTCTGATGCAAGAACCGCATTGGGTCTTGCAATTGGCTCAAATGTCCAAGCTTACAGTGCTCAACTCACAGCGCTCGCTGCGAACACTGCTACAATTGATGGTGGTACATTTTAATTAAGAGGGGCTAATGGCTAATGTAATAAAAATTAAAAACTCTGGTACAGCCAATGCTGCCCCAACATCTTTGGAATACGGTGAATTGGCTATTAATTACGCTGATGGTATTTTATTTTTTAAAGATTCAAGTAATACAATTATATCTTTTGATATAAAAGGTGTATTTAAAGTTGATGTTTCTGACTTAGCTGTTGATGTAGCAATGTCAACATTCTAGGGTATAAAACCCTTATTCTGTTATAATTAATATATGGATGATGTAAAGATTGAAACAAGTAAAACGCTAACTTTAACACTTCCAAGTGATCCTACATCTAATGTAGTCTCAGTTAGTTTGTACCATGAATTTGGTTCTCTTGTTTCTGGTCCAACAAATGCAACAAGATCAAGTGCTGGTGTTTACACAATTACTTATGGTCAGGCGGCTTCTGGTATCTATGTGTTAAATGCTGCAGGAAGATATCGTGCTGACTTTACATACACGGTAAGCGGAACCTCATACACGCAATCTCAGTACTTTAATGTCTATACCCCGTATATTGATATTGACACCTTCTTTGAAGACCACCCAGAGCTTGAGACAGAGTGGTATGACAAGTTTGATAAGATGGAGAAAAAGGTAAGAAATATAATTAATACCTACTGTGGTCAATCTTTTGAATACTACCCTAATAAGTATCTTGAAGTCATGGGGTCTGGAAAAAATTCATTGCATCTTCCAAATCCAATTACAACACTAAGAAAGGTTACATCAGACCCAGGAACAAATGATGAAACAATTATTCATGATTATTCTGATGCAACTTTAAATCATATTGAAAAGATTAGAGAGCCTCATAACTTCGGTAGTTCCTATTACATACAGTTTAGAAAGTCTGTGCTGGATAGCGTAAATGTTCTTTTAATTCTAAATAAGTTTGACAGACAAAGTACTTACAGGGTTGAGGGCGATTTTGGTTGGCAATTTGTCCCAAATAATATTGAGCAAGCAGCGGATCTTTTACTGGTTGACATGATGAATGATGACTCTGAATTTAGAAGACATGGAATTCAAAGAGTTGAAATGGATACGATTAGATACGAAATTAACACTACAAACTTTTTTGAGACAACTGGTAATATTGATGCAGATGTTCTCCTTATGGACTATACGCTGTTTGTAATGGATTATGTGGTCTAAATGTCTAACGGTGTCTTTTTCAATCTTCCGCATAAAATGGATGTTTATACAAAGACAACATCTTACAATGATGCAGGACAGAGAACCACTTCGTACACAAAGGCTGGCACGATACGAGCTATGTTTCAATCAATGGCTTCGGAAAGAAGAACATATCCATATGTTGCAAACATTGATGAAGTTGAATTCTTTATTTCGTACAAAGATTCTGCATATGCAAACTACAGTAATAAGATTCAAAATGTCGTTGATCGCTACGGAAATGTAATAGTTGACTATCCAGTAGAGATTGTAAATATTGATAAAAGAACTGGATATAACGGAAAGATCAGAATGATACTTTTGACCTGCAGGAAGATTACAGAGAATGCTTAGTATAAGAGTTAATAAAACAGCTCTGATTCAAACGGAGATGGCTGCAATCTACTATTCAGTGCTACCAGTGAGAGTTCAGCATGCACAGATGCAAGCAATGATGAAGTCAAAGCGTGATATGAAGATGGCAACAGCGGATCTAGGAAGAGCTGCAAGGTATTTACAATACGAAGTTGTTCCATTTGGTCAAGGTGGTATGACTTTAAAAGTAAAGCCATTTCCAAAAAGTACATTTAGAAAAGACGGTGGAAATATCCAGATTGGATCATCAATTCTTTTGACTGGTAAAAAAGGCGGCGGTGTCATTAGAGGAAGAAACAACGGAATCATGAAGGTAAGAGCGGAGTCCGTTGCACAGGGCTATTCAGAATTTTATAGGGTTGTTAGAAAAGTAGCAATCCCTTCAAAGAGAAAACAAATTAGAGAGATTGCAAAGCAAGTAATTCTTAAAAACTTAAAGCAAGAATTTATCAAACAAGGTTTTACCGCAAGAGGTGCTGGCGGTTTGGATGTGGTAAGGTAGTTTATGCCAATTAGCGTCTATGATGTAAACACATATTTAAAAGCAGATAGCACACTGGCTAATATCGCTGGTAAAACAATGAACTTCTTTCCAGTCATTGGTTACAGCACAGAGACAGCCCCTTTTGTAATCTATTATTACAACCCCCATATCCCATCGGTTGAATCATACTGGAACAGATATGACGCAATTAGATATTCTATTTATGACTCAGATGTTGACAGACTGTTCCGCATCTCAGAAAGAATCATCAAACTCCTTGGAGAAGGGGATCAGATTCAGGGAAATGTAGCAAGTTCAAATGTAAGAGTTCTTAGCTCACAATTGGTCTCAAGCTCGCTGTCAGAACCTATTGAAAAAGAAGGCTGGTATCAAATGGACCTTGATTTCTCGCTCTTCTCAGTGAGCCTCTAATATATTTGTGGTATCATAAAAGTATATGAAGTATAATGTAATTACATACATCGGCAAGACCCCAGGGTTTTCCGTGAAACTAGGAAAAGATGTTTATGAATTTGAGTGGCAAAAAGGCATAGGAATAGGTCGCCGCTCCGATGAAATAAAATTAGATCATGCCATTAAGATTTCTAAATGGCGTGATCGCAAGGGCAAGAAAATATTTGTCCTTGATTAACAGGAGGAAAATAAAATGGCAGTAACAACTTCCAATATCGTTGTTGGTGAGGCTTCAGTAAAAACTGGTGTTTCCAACATCACGATGACAAACTCAGATTTTGATAGCTTGACAGATGTGGGCGCAACCCAGGGCGGTCTTGAAATTTCTTGGGAACCAGACATGGTTGACATTGAAATTGACCAATACGGTGACGCAGCAAAGGTCATTCAGTCAAAGGTTAAGGTAATGGTTAAGACAACCCTCGCAGAAGGAACTCTTAACAACCTTGCAACAGCATGGAGCTATGACAATGCAGACGGTGGAGCAGACATCAAAGTAAACAACGATGGTGCAAACACAAAGACATTGTTGTTCGGTTCACAGAGCGTGTACCCATTTGAGTACGCTCTCCAAGTAACTGGATATGCACCAGGCTCAACAGCATCAGTAACAAAGACACGCAAGTTTAACACTAAGCGAGCAGTGTCAATGACAACTTCAATGCTCTCCATGAAGAGAGCAGAGGCTTCGGTCTTTGAAGTTTCGTTCCGTATTCTCCCAGTAGTCGGTGACACTGGTTACGAGTATGGCAAGATTATTGATCAGCAATAATTAGACCTAAAAATTTGTACTAAGCAAAAACTCCTGAGTTACAGTATGATATACTGAAACCTGGGAGTTTTTGTATTATTCCCTACGATTATAAAACAAGGAGCATTTAAAAATGACAACAAATACTGATTTGTTCAAGGGTACCGAAATCACTTTCTCTGACGGAAAGAAGAGAGTCGTTAAGCCTTTGACGATTAAGCACCTTCGTGAATTCATGAAGGTCGCAAACGAAATGAAGTCCAATGATGAGGCTGGAATGACTGATGAGGACATTGATAAGATGATCGCAGCAGCATCAATCGCTCTCAGAAAAGCTGATCCAGAGTTGGCTGCAAATCGTGACTTGCTTGAAGACATTCTTGACCTTAGAACATTCGGTGAAGTAATGGCTGCGGCAATGGGTAACGACCCAAACCAGTAAACGGGGATGATGGGGGTGGTGAACCTCTATCATGGAACGAGATTCCCCTTCTCAAGTATGAATCAGAAATATTTGTGCAAGTCGGTGCGTGGAAAAATCTAGAGGAGTTAGAGGAGTCTCTTATCCTTCATGAGATGTTTCTATTGTACCGAGCTTGTACTAATGAATTTAGCAAGAATATCAAAGCGCTTGCCTTGTCTCAGGGTGCTGATGTTGACTTTGATGAAGACTGGTACTCACCAGAAGATAGAGCATCAGCTGAGCCGATGAGACCATTTGAAGTAATGAACTTCGGCATTCCATTGGGATATCAGCAGGAATAATGATTGCTGATTATCTAAAAAAATGGGATAATATTTGTTGGTACAAACATGTCTGATGTTGATTTAATAATTAATGTACATACTAACGGCGTTAAGGATATTACCAATCTTAGCGCTGCTACTAGAGCCCTAGCCCTTAATCTAAGGGGTATTTCAGTACCAATGACCAAGCTTGATGCTCACAGCAAGGCTGTGAATAAAGCCCTTGGTATGACAAATAGAAGCATGAATGATCATGCTAAGACTGTTAAACAATTAATTACCAATCAAAAAGCTCTCGGCGCAGAAACTAAGCGTGTCCAGTCAAATATTAGATCATATGCTATGGCTATCCAATCTGCTGGTGGTACAACCACAGCATTTGGTAGAGAATTAATTCAAAGTAGAAATGAATTAAGACAGTTTAGTTCAACTTTGCGAGGTTTAAGAATTAGAGCATTTGGCTCAGACCTGGCTTCAATATCATTAAAACTGCAACGAATTGGTAAAGACGCACAATTCGTTGGTAGAAGCTTGATGATCAACCTCACAGCGCCAATTCTTCTGTTTGCAAGAATGGGCTTCCAGAGTCTTCTGAAGGTTGACGAACAGTTTGTAAGATTAACAAAGGTTCTTGAAGGCGTTGCTATGACAACGGAACAAGCCAATCTAAAGCTTAAGGATTATGTTGGTCCAGATAAGGAGAAGAGGGTCAGACAGATGACCGACTCCTTCAGGGAGTTGAATATTGTTCTGACTGAACAAAGTTCACGATTTGGCGTTGCTAAAGATTTAGTAGTTGGCTTGGCTGTTGATTTTGCAGAACTTGGTGTTACGGCTAATGAAAACATTACAGCGCTCACAGAGATGGCATTGGCTGCAGAAAAACTCGGAGGAATGGATGCATCTGGCGCACAAGATCTCTCATCAGCTCTATTCTTCAATGCAACCAGAGCCTATGAAGTTGCTGGTGCATTTGATAAGGTAACATCAGCCGCTGATCGTGAAGCTAAGGCTATAGCGTCAGCAAGAGTTCAGCTCAACATGTTCAACACGATTGAAAATGTTACCGCACTCTCATTAAGAGATCTATCTGAATCACTACCTGAACTTGGTGGTATGGCATTAAGTTTTGGTCTGTCAATGACAGAAGCAGCAGCTTTGCTTGCACCAATGAAAGCTGCTGGTTTTGATATTGGTGCATCTGCAAACTCAATTAAAGTATCTTTGCAAAGAGCAATTGTTCCAACTAAGCAAAATGTTGAGTTATTAGCAAGGCTCTCAAAACAATACGGTGCTACTGGCAAGGCTGGTAACGCATTTAGTGAATCAACAAAAACTGGTCTCACTGGTCTCCAGGCAATTGTTGATATCTTTGGAAAAGTTGTTGAAGGTGGAAGGAATACTGAAGCTGGATTGAAGTTGATGTCTGAAATCTTTGAAAAGCGTCAAGGTCCAAGAATGTATGTTGCTATTGAGCAACTAAATCAATTTGATGCGGCTCTAAAGAATGTAAATAATAATCAATCCCCAGAAAGATTGTTAGCTGGTGTTGCTGAAAATTCAATTAGAGCTTTCAATAAATTAAATGGCACCACTCTTCCAGAAACGATAACTCAGTTTAGCGATATCGGTATTATTGCAAGAATTGCAAGTGCAGAAGTCGGTTCATTGGTTGACGGTTTTACGGGTAAGGGTGTTAAGGGAAGTATTACAGAGAAAGAAAAGCAAGGTGCTATTGAAGCACGAAAAGCAGTAGCTTTGTTAATTAAAGAAAAGAGATTAAATGAGGATATTGACTTAATCAGCCAAGTTAAGACCCAGGCTGGTCGTGCAATGCTCGTTGAACTTGCAGGTGCATCTGGAGCTCAAGATGTAGCTAATATGGAATTGGAGCAGTCACTGAATTCGCTTTCTGTTGCAACACAGAGAATGAAGATTGCATTCAAAAACTTTGCTGCCGATATTATCAGATATGTATCTCCATCACTTAAAAAATTGTCAGATAAAATTAATGCTTTTTATCTAAAATGGCAATCGTTGAGCGATACAACGAGAGAAAGAATATCTAAATTAATTCTTGGATTCCTTGGCTTCTTGGCTGCAATGGCACCAGTAATTCTTGCATTGGGTACGATGCAATCTTCTATTGGTGTTCTTGGAAGATTCGCTACATTCTTCTTGCCAAAGTTAAAGAATTTTGAAGGCGGTCTTGTAGGAATTGCTGGAGGTGCAAAGAAAGCAACTAAAGCAATGACAGATATGTACAACAGTTTTGTTGGCAAGAAACAATTGTCTTCAATTATTCCAAGTTTTGTTCCTGCAAGCGGAGCTGCTCCTTTAGAGGGGATGGTTGGCATACCAAAAAGATCTGGTGTTAATGTTAGACTTCCTGGAAATGTTGCTCCAACACCAGACTCCTTGTTTGACGCAGATGGTAATCCATTAACTGGCAGAGCAAGAGCAGCAGTTATCACAAAAAACAGAGCAGCTAGACTTTCACATGCCGCTAGAGGAAGAGGGGCGGTAGATCAGTACCTCAGAAATGAAGCAAGTATGCTCTCTGCTAATAATATGCGACTAAACGCTCGTGGTCGTGTAATTGGCGCAAAAGGTTCTTTTGTTGGTCGTGATATTCTTGGAGAAATTTCTAAAGCATCGGTGCTTAGAGAAACTGCATTAACAGATGCTGGAATTTCCAGAACAATGGCTGGAGGAACAAGGCTTGCTACAAAGAGAGGTCTTGTAGATATTTCTGAAGCTAGAGCCTTAAAGATTGCTCGTGGTGGTATTGGTGGTCAAATTGCAAGAAGAACAGCTGCACTTCCTGGTTTTGCTGATTCATTTACTTCTGCTACTGGCGTAACAGGAAGAGGATTTATTAGAGGAATGTTCCCAGGCGGGGATGTTGCTGGACCATTAAAACCAACGAGCTTTAGACCAAGAGCTCTTTTGACATCTGCAAAGAATGCTGGAAGATTGATGCTTCCAAGTAGTGGAAAATTAGTATCAGATGTTGGTGCAGGAAATGTCAGAGGAATTGCTAGGGCTGCGTTTAATGCTGGTCCAGTTGCTGCTTATACAAAATCAGTAAAGGGTGCAAAAGACGCTGTTCAAGCAATGCAGATTCAACAAATGGCTCTAGGCGGTAGTGCTGGAAGAATAAAGACATTAACAACCGCAATGGGCGGTTTCATGAAAGCAACAAAGCTTGGAACAGTTGCTCTTAAGCTAATGAAGATTGCTTTGATATCAAGCGGTATTGGTGCAATCATGCTTGGTATTGGTGTTGCTGTATATATCATTGTAAAGAATTTTGATAAATTCAAAGATAAGGCATCTGGTGCAATATTAAGAGTTAAGAATGCATGGGCTATCTTCAAAGATGCAATCATGATGATCATACAGCCATTTGTTGATCTATTTGCAATGCTTGATGGCGGCTCTAAGAAAGGTGGAGATGCCGTTGGTGGTCTTTCAAAAGCATTTGAGGTAGTTGGAAAAGTATTACAAAAGGTAGCCTCTTGGTTTAAGATGCTGGTTGAAAACTTCATTCAGCCATATCTGTACATGATTATTGATATTGTAATGTTTGTTGTCTCAATATTCCAGGGTAACTGGGGTAAGGCTTTTGATTATCTCCAAGCCGCTGCTGCTGGTGCTGCAAAAATAGTTATTAAGTTAATTGCAGCTTTGCTAAAAGGTATGGTTTGGATTACTGCTGGTGGAATTAAGTTAGTAATTGGATACTTTACATTAATTCCAAAAGCAGTTGCTAAAGCGTTTAGTTGGCTTGAAAATCTTCCATTTGTTGGCGGTATATTTGGTGGAATAAGTGACGGAATTAATACTGTCATTGACAGTTTGTATGGTCTTGTTGATGCTGGTAAAAATGCTGCCAATGGAGTTATTGACACAGTAGCTGATGCGGCAGTTGGATGGCTTGATAAGGGTGTAGCTAAAGGTGTCAGTTCTGCTGCAGGTGAAATTAGCAATGATAAAAAGATTGAAAATGAAGCAGAAGAAAAAGGTGAAGAAGCTGGCGAAATCATGGGTAACTCCTTTGGTGATGGATTTGAAGAGTCTGACGCTACTGGTAAGATTGCAAAAAGCATAGCAGAAGGGATTGTTGAAGAGATTCAAAAACTTCAAGATTATGTTGCTGGAGAACTGGCAAATGCATTAACTAAGTTTGTAGATGCATCTGTTAAGGCTCTTGAAAAGCAAAAAACATCTGCTCTAAAAGTATTTGATGTCCAAATCAAAACACTTGGTAAGCTTGAAAAGGCAGAAGAATCGCTTACCAAGAAGAAAGAATACGAAAATAATAGAAGAAAGATTATTGACAACCAAGCTCTTAGTAATGAGCAGTTCCGTAGAAACTATGCATTGGCTGTTTATGAAGGTCGTATTGATGACGCAAGAATGCTACAGCTTCAACAGAGTGCTGATGAGAAAGGATTTAGTGATGACCTCTTAACAATTGAGCAAGAAAGAGCAAAAGATCTTGCAAAAGAAAATCTTGATGCTCTTAAAGAAGCAATTAACGAAGCAAAAGATGCGGCTTCACTATTCTTTGAAGAATCAATTACCAAGTTCCAAGAATCTGCTGCCCTAATCACAAAGATTGCACCAGTTACTGTTGAGCAATACACAGCGCAACTGCAAGAACTTCAAACATTAACAGAAACAAACGCTACCGATATGAATACAACATTTGGTACGATGTTTGAAAGCTTTGCAACCACAATTCAAGACAAGATGCCAAATAAGGTTATTGGACCATTTGCAACAAATCTTGATGAATTAGTACTCACAGCAAAAGAAAAGTTTGGTCTTGGATCGGACAAGAGTGAAAATACTGTAATTGGCATTACCATTGGAATGCTCGCTGATATGGGAGCACGATTTGGTGAAGGTAAGCAATCGGTAGTTGATTCATTCGGCGTAATAACATCTGGTGTCGCTCAAAACTTCACAGATATGAAGACTAAGTTCTTAGATGAGGTTAAAAATGATTTTATCACTAACTTCAAGAAGGCATTAGACGAAGCAGAACCAACAAAAGTTTTCAATCAGGCAATTATTGATGGAAACCTTAGCATCCTTAGAAGCTTCCAGAACCTAGTAGAGCTAAATCCAGGTTTGATGGAGAAGCTAAAGAATAGTCTTGATCCAGCAATTAATAAATATATTGAACTAAAAGCAGTCGCAGATGCAGCAAAAGATGCAGCAGCTGCAGCAGCAGACGCTGCTGGAGGCGCTGATACTGGCAAAACTGGTACAGGCTCAACACCTAGTTTTACAGGCAGTGGAATTGCTGCTGGTGCAAGAGTTGATGCATGGGAAAAGAACAATGCATTAAGAGCAGCTAGAAATCTAAGAGCTCTTACCTATGCAGAATTTGTAGGCACATCTGGTGTAAAAGGATTTAAGAAGGGTGGAATAATTCCATCAAGAGCTCAGAATCAAAATCAAGGCTATCCAGAAGGTTTTATCCCAGCTCCAACACAAGAAGGTGTACCTACACTTCTTCATGGTGGAGAATACATTCTTAATGCGAAGGCGGTTCAAAGAATTGGTGTAGGTGCTTTGAACAAGATGAACAACAACCTTATTCCAAAGTTCCTCAAGGGTGGTGTTGTTCCAGGTGGAAAGAAAGGTACAGCTTCAAACACAAGAGGGTCTGCAGATCGTCTTGAGCAGAAAGTTACTAACAAGACATCTACTTCACCAAGTTCATTAAAAGCTCCAATAGACTTGTCAACAATTAAAGGCGTTACTTTAAAACCGACTACACCTGTTAGTCCAAAAATTCCAGGAATTGCAACACCTGGTCACACCTACAGCTCCTCAGAGATAAAAAATCTTACAATGCGACCAAACACTTATTTGGTTCCAGCCCCATCTTTTACATCTTCTGGAACTAAACAAGCGCCTAAAGAATTCTTTAAAGTTGCAACAAGAGAAGAAGCACTTTCTTATGCACAAATAAAAATGCAAAATGATGCTAAGGCAGCACAAAGAGCCGAGCAAGAAAAGTGGACAACATGGGAAAGATTTATCGGAAGAAATACTGTTGATAATGTTACAACAGAGGGTGGTCCATACAAGCAATCAGGTATTGCAAGTGCAATTGAAAAATTCCCACTCGCAGCAATTCTTGCAAAAGATCTTGCTGTTGAATCAGCTAAATCGCTTGGAAGAACATTCTCTGGAAGCAATGCTCGTCAATACTTAAACTTTGGCTCAGAAGGTCCAGGTTGGGCAGGTCGTTTGTTGATGGGGGCAGAAGATGTTCTTAATATCATTAGCGTAGCTCAATTAACAAAACCATTTACAGAGCCTCTCAGAATGCCTCTTACTGCTGCTCTGAGGAAGAGAGGTCTTGCTGAAGCATCAAGTGTTTGGCAAGAAGCAACTGGAACTAGTTTCATAAGTCAACTTGAAACAATGGCTGGCGGTAATACATTTAAGGGTCTTCAAACTCAGGGTCGCATATTAACACAACTTGAAGCTAGAACATGGGATGAAGGTCTTTTCACACTAGATAAATTTATTAAAGAACAAGCTCGTATAAGATTGATGCAGGGCGCTGCGATTGATACAACCCTTGCTTCAACCGCTGCTTCAACCGCTGGGGCAAGAGGTGTTGGTTCAAATATACTTAGCAGTAATCCAAGAATGCTGTCATTGAATGCTGGTAAGCAGATTAAGATTTCTATGGGTGCTAGAGGTGTAGATCTTTCTAACATGATTGAATCTGGAGTTATAGATTCCACCCTTGCTAGTGGAAGTGGTTACATTAGTAATCAAAAATTCTTGTCTGAGCTTGGAATAGTTAACGAAGAATACAGTGGTTACAACCGAACCAGAAGTCAGATGCAAGCGATTGATGGTGTCCTAAAAGGAAATATTAACTACGGATATGCAAGATTAGCTGATGATTTTGCAACAGCAGCTAATTATAGAGAGTTCCATATGAATATTGGTGAAGCTGGAGCGCTTTATACGAATGAAACTGGTGCTTGGAAAAGAAATATACAAGGTGAACTTGACAGGATCCTCGGTGGTGCAATTATTAATTTGAAACCAAGTGCCGCTATGACATACACTCAGGGCGACAGTTATAACATGTTCTTAAGAAAATTGCTTACTAGCAATAATCCAGCACAAAATCTACCACAATACCTCGGTGATATTCCTTTAGTTGCTGAATATGGTGATAAATTAATTGCTGATGCTGCTGGTAACTATACTGAAGTTCAATTCCCATCAATCCCGTTTGATGGTTCAGCAATTGAATCCATAATTCTAAGCAGAGAAGATTTAATGCAATATTATTTACCACCTGGCACATCAAATCAAAGTGGTTGGGGTAGTCAATATTTAACAATTGCTGGACCACAAGAGCAATTAGTAATGCAAAGAGAGCTTGCAAAGCAATTAGCAGCTCGTGGTATTGATGTTAAAACTGGTCTAGATGATGTTATATTCAGTGAGAACTACACTAATGCAACTAAAACAGTTAAATTTGATCCAGTTCCTCTCCATCAGATTCCGCAAGATGAATTTGACAAGATGCTACTCAGTATTACACAGAAGTTAAGAGCAGATCAAGGCTTGCCATCAATACCACAAGATGTTATTACATCTGACACATTTAATATTAAATCAATACAAGATGGAATCAGGGGGTTCATTGCTAATTATAGAACAGCAAGTTCATTGCTATCAATGCCAACAGAGAGTGTTAGCGCTGCATTGAATACATCTATTTTTGAAAGCGCTGGTGGAAGACTTGCAGGCGGTTTGAATCGTGTTAGAGGAGCTCTTTCCAGACCTAGACTTGGTAGTTCAGTTAGTCGTTTAGAAAGTTCAGATATTATCCCAGATGCTGCTATTAGGAGTAGTTATGGGACATATGGAGATATTGGCGGCTATTTAGATTATATAATGGATAGCAATCGTTTTCAACCAAGATATCAAAAACTCTTCCTAGAAGAGCTTATAGGAACTAATGATTTTGTTCAATCTGTGGGGCAGGGTTTTCGCACCCCAGCTGATATTCTCAGTTATGGCGTGTTCAGCAATCAAAGATCATTAGGTAATCTTGGAGTAAACCTTGATGGTGTTGGTCTAAGCAACACGCAATTGGCTGCTAGAGAATACATTTTAAAAAATGTAGATCTTACTCAGCAACCATATCTTTTAGATCACATTCTTAAAATGATAAATGATGATTTAGGTGCAGCTATGTACATACCTTATGCTGACAATATTCAAGAATTTGCCTATAAGATGGATAATTATGGGCTTGGAAATGTTAACCCAAGAACTTATAATAAAATGTCAGCTTCTTTATACCTACAAGCAAGACAAGCAGAAGCTGGAATTTCACTAGGTCAACTGGGATGGAATACTCCTGAGAATTTCAAAATTTTTGATGATATTTATGAACAATATGTAGAATCCTATATGCAAACAGTTCGTGCTATTAAAAATGCTGGAACTTCAATGTCTGGTGATGAGTTCCCACTTGAAGGAATAAATTTTGAACAATTTAGTCAAATATTTAAGGGATCACTTTTGGGGATTGCAGAAATGGACCCTAATGATCTTATAATACAGCTGCTTAAAAGTGGAGATGTAGCAGGCGCAAGAGATCAATTGCCAAGAAGAATATATAATATGATGGACCAGAGATTTAGTATTCCTGGAAACAATATAGTGCCATATGCCATAGATAATGGACTTTCGGAAGTTGGGCGTTATCAGATTAGAAGGACAATGAATCCTGGCATTGAGCCTGGTTGGTTCTTTAAATTAAAGAACAATGCCTCTCTTTTAACTGAAACTGCCGATGAAATAAGTGTGGGCAATGCTCTATCAAGCGCTGTTAGTAGCCTTCCAGGAGGGCAAGGTCTGTCTGTTTACAGTAGAGATGCCGCTTCGGTCTTGGGAAGGCGTAATACTGGTATATTTACAGCACCATTTACAACAGCTGGCAGTATTAATTCATCTGCATCAACTGCTTTATTGCAAACAGATTTTGCTGACGCAATTACACAAATTCAAGACATTAGATCACAATATTATCCAGCTGGTATGACCGTGGATAGTACGCCATTATCAGAAATATTAGAGCAGATGGTTCGTGGAGCATCACGACCATTAAACAATGGTGCTGGGTGGCAGTTACAACCACCAACTTGGACATGGCAAGATGAAATTAATTTGCTAAAAATGTCAGAAAATTCTTTTGGCGGTGGCGCTAGTCTATCGTCTAGGTTCGGCAGAGGTATACCAATGCCAGATGGTTTCTCAGACTATGTAAAACAGATATGGCAAGCAAATGCTGCCTATATTTCAGATGCACCGTCTATAGATGACCAAGCAATTACTCGTATTTGGGAAGATTTTGTATCTACTAAAAATCAATTATTTACTCCTGCTACTAGTGGTGATGCATTGGAATTCAAATCTTTTATGAGAGATCCATTGTCTGGCTACTACTATCCTGGAATAGCCCAAAGAGGAAGTGCATTTGATCTAACAGATCTTAATCGTGTAATAAGTAACGGCTATAGCGGTAATCTTGGTATAGAGTTTAGTAGAATTAATTGGATAGATCCAACATCTAATACCCCAATAATTTCACCAGTAGATGCTGCGGGTGAAAAATTTCGTGGTGCTTTGTATCAATTAGCTGGAAGAATCATTCCAGAAATACAAACTCAAGCAATTGCTTTATTTACTCCTGATGAAATAAGAACTAGTTTGATTGGAAATCTTACACCGCAAGCACTGCTTGAAAGTCAAGATTTTGCAAGGTATTTAAATTTACCAATGAATAATTTTACTACTGAAACAGATGAGGTTCTTGCAAATGTTTTAGCAAACATGCGAGGACTTAAGGGGTATAAGACGGGTTCACTCTTTGCAGCAGAAACTCCATTGCAACCAGCAGAATTTGACTGGTGGTTAAATCTACTTAAAGAAGCTCAAAATCATAATCTGAATTACCTCCTACCTCTCCCTGAGGCTTCTGGTCCAGAGCTAACAATGAAATATGGTGGTTTGCCATATGGTCAAATAGGTGAAGATGGTCCTTTTACTTTTAAACCAACAAAGTCTATGTCTTCAAAATCAAAGAAAACATATGGTTCACCTGTAACAAATCTTGCCGACTGGCTAACAGGAATGACTTACGGCGCTTATTCAAGTAGAATTACAAGATCAAGAATTCAGCAATCATTTTTTAATAGTTTAATTAAATGGTATGAAGCACCTGATGGTGTAAATCCTATTTCCCCAGTTGAGCACTATTATGATTATTTTGCAGATTTGATGGCAAGAGGGGAAGATAAATTGCAATTTGCTCAACTTGTTGATATAGCAAAAAGAGCAAATTCAATGTCTCCAATATCTGGCTTAATGGATACTGGAAGGTATCTAGCCTCTCTACCATACATGCAAAATTTAAACGCTGCAAGAAATATACAAGCTGCTAGATTTTTAAATAGCGATACTGCGGTTCAATATTCAGATGATGTTTCGCATTTTGCACAAGAACTTGCTGCGAAATTTGCTAGTTACGCTCCTCTGTTTGCAAGAGGAGGCAATACCTTTGATCCACTAGATGATATATCAGTAGGAGTTCCTAAAACATCGGGAAATGTTGCAGACTTAATGTCAAGAGGTAGTTTACAATCACCTTCTGCAATTCTGGAAGAGCTTGTTATGGCTCAAATAAGAGGAAAAAGACTCTCTACTGGAATGACAGATACAGCATCAGATAAATCTTTGTTAAATGTTGCTAATTTTATTAAGAAATACGGAAAAATGAAAATTAAGGGTTTCAAGACTGGTGGCTATGTTCCTGGAGCTCCGTCAACTGCAATCCCTGCAATCTTGCATGGTGGTGAATATGTAATTAATGCTGATGCTGTAAGAAATATGGGTATAAGAACAATGCAGAGTATTAATCAATCAAAGTTTAGAGCACCTTCTGGAGTACCTGCATATGCAGGTGGTGGAACAACAAATGTGTCTACAGTTAATATAAATGTAGACACATTTATTGGAGAAGAAGAGTGGTTCAAGGGAATGATGAAAGATTACAATATCAATGTTCTTCCAAAACAACAAAAAGCTGCTGGTTTAGAATCAAGAACATTTACAAGTTATAATGGAATACAGGGTGGATACTAAATGGTAAGTACAATACAAAATCAGCAATCTGGTATTACCCATCTGGTAATTATTAATGGGGAAGAAATTACCGAACATGGTCGCCTTTTCTCAAGCTCAATGGCAACATCTGCGTCAAATGTTGAACTGCTAAATGGGAGTAAAAAAAGATTTATTAAGAATGCAAAGAATGTATATACGCTATCTTTCCAATATCTCCCAGATCATCCAGAAAGAACTATTGATGGTCGTAAAGCAAGGAACTATTTATTGTCAGTTGCTAGAACATCTTCATCGGCAAATCTATCAATCGTATTAGATCCAGCAGAACCTGCTTACAATACAGTTGTCTATATTGATTCATATAGTGAAACATTAGTGAGAAGAGATATCCCCAACCAATGTGCATATTACAATGTTGAGATTTCTCTTAAAGAGAAATAGAATATGGCAGACAGTTTTTATTCATTTAGTGAACCATTTAATCGTGGTATAGATTTTTATCAAGCCGATGCTGCTGATGTCACAATTGATATCAATAGCAGTGTTAATTTAACAGTATCTTCTTATCAAATTAGATTAGCAAGCATTGCTATTGCATCAAATTCTAATCTCACATCAAATTCATACAAGATTGCACACGCAGCAGCAAATCTTGCTGTTGATGGCGCAACGGTTATTATAGCAACAGAGAGACAAGATGGCGATGTTGTAATTTCAGCAGAAGTTCTGGTTGAAACGAATATCACAAAGATCGCTTATGCAAGCGCTTCTGTTTCTATAGATTCTGATTCTTCAATCAATGGAACAAAGATTGCAATCTCTTCGTGCTCAATGAGTTCAGAATCAGAAGTGTCTGCATCTATGGTAAAAACATCATACAGTGTGTCTCAAATACAGGTTCTCTCGTCACTGGTTTCAAACGCAACAAGAATTGCCTATGGTCGTACAAACCTATCTGGTCAGGTAAATCTATCCATTGCTGGCAAAATATTCTTAGCTACAATAAGAATTAACATACTTAATAATGTAGATGTTCGTGCAGAAGCTGTCAGGTTTGGAACAAATATAACTGCAGATAGCTCTCTAATTAGAGCCTTGCTATTACTAGATGGAAAACCGTTGACTAACCAGACTAGAACATTTGACTATTCTGTAACGCCATTGTTTGTTGAAAATATAAATTGGGCTGGGGATTCTTCCAGATATTATAAGAATAATGCAGCAAACTCTTCTGGTAAAAGAACATTTAATATTAAATGGAGCTTTATACCAAACTATAGCGAAAAGACAGTTGATTATAGAGAGTCAAGAAATTATCTTAAAACAGTAGCTATGGATCCAGATATCCATACATTAACAATTATTAATCAAGACGAAAATGGGGTTACTCCATATACAGAAGAAAATGTCACAGTATTTGTATCAACCTTTTCTGAAAACTTAATAAGAAGGGATCTCGTAGATGATGTATACTATTTTGATTGCTCTATGACGCTAGAGGAGGTATAGATGCTAACATCTGGAATGTATGGAAAAGATCTATCTAACTCCTTTAATACAGCAATAACATCTCCTGCTCAAAGAATTAAGCCAAAAATTATTATTAAGTGGTTAGATAGCAGACATGTTGATAACCTAGTAATTACAACAAATGACGCTCCAGCAAGTAACGCATATCCAGGAAGGGGTTTTTTCTTTCCTGCAAAAGAGGCTATGAATGGGATAAAGAGACAGTCATTTACTTGGGCTGTTGCTGGTGCAAAAGATATTGATGGCAATGTTATTAGAGCTGATGGCTCATGGTATGCAATGCCATCGCTTACATCGTCAGACATTTCAAATACACAGCTTGGAAGTAATCTTGAATTTGGCTGGTGGTCAAATAGTGTAAGCACAGCAAATACCCATGCTACATATGACGGTTATGAATTTGCAACTAATCCTTATGTTGAAGCTACATTTACGACAAGAAAAGTTAACAAGGTAAGAATCGTAACATCAGAATTTTATGGTCAGATTTCAACATATCTGCTTCAGGTATTTGATGGTTCATTGAATACATTACTAAGTGAGGTTGGGACAATTCCTGCTGGCTCATATTACCAAGATCATATACTATCAGCAGCACTCTCATCACAAAATGTTTCTAGAATTAGAGTAACTGTTTATACAACGGTTAATCCACAAGATTATGCTCGTATTCAAGAGATTGTTCCTATTTATGAAACCGATATCAGCGATTATGTAATCTCATACTCGGTAAATAGAGCAAGAGATGTTCACTCAACAAGCCTACCAGTAGGCGGCTCTGAAATAGCATCTGTTGATCTCAATCTTGATAATACAACTAAAGTGTTCAATATATTTAGTAATAGTTCAACATATGGTCAATACATGGTTAAAGACCTAGAGGTTGAAATATATACTGGCTGGAGAATTAAGAAACCATCATCTGACAACATTGATGCATCTTATTTAACTACAGCTCTACAAGCAAATATATCTAACACAGATATGTCATTTACTGTTTTAGACAGATCTGCACTTCCTGCTGGTGGTGCTGGAGATAGCTTCATCGTAGTCTTGGATAAAGACACTCAGTCAGAAGAGACAATCCTTTGTGCATCAGTTAGTTCATCAAATGTTGTTACTGTCTTAGAAAGAGGGTATGGAAATACAGTTGCTAAATCACACACTACTGGATGTGAAGTTAGATTTGATATTTATGAATATGTAAAGAATGGAACATTCTATGTTGATGAATGGTCGGCTGGAACAGATATGACTGTTAATGCAAATCTTCAAGACTGGGGTAAATTTCTGTCAGAAAGAACAATCAATTATGGTTTCTTTATGCAAAATACTTATGTTGGAGATGCTATTAAAAACCTTTTGATGAGAGCAAATTTTCCAAGCGCAGATATTGTTAAATTAAATAACTATCGTAAAGGTACAAAAGAAAAGGGTGCTATTGCGTCATTTTCTTTTAATGAAGAATCAATTGATAGAAGCGGTAATAATATCGTATCATCAACTGGTCTTCGTGCTCGTTTCTGGGCAATGCCAATTAATAAAAGAGACATCAGTGTAAAAGACATTGTTGCAGATGCAATTGACAAAGAGCTGAGCCCGCTAGATAAGGCATTAGGAGAGCAGGCGTTTTCATCACCATCTTATACCGCATTATCAAAAGATATATCTACATCTTCAACATACGCAGTTGATCTATCAAATTTTTCATTCACTGCATTGGATTCAACAGTGTATTCTGAATATTACAATGGTGTGTTTGACGGCTACTATATACCACCAGATTCTGGTTTAGAGCAACTAGTAGTGACAGTTTCTTATGGTGGAGTAAGAATTTATCTTGATGACATCCTGATTCTTAATAAATGGAATTTGGCAACTGTGTCAACAAGATATGCGTCACAAATGGTTAATTTTAAAGCTGGCGTTCCTAGAAAACTAAGGATTGAATTTTATCATTCATATAATAATGCTGGGTCTCCGTCATTTGATATATCTCTCTATAGAGCTCCAGATGGGCAAAGCGATCAGTTAATTAATGCTAGTGAGTGTTGCACAATCGTTGCTATAGATTCAATAGGCGGTAAAGATCCGTCATCAAATATTGCCAGTGAAGATGCTTTCAATCATCGCAACAACGCAGTCTATGTCAACTCCCCAGTTTTAAATCAACCATCTGGTTTAACATCAGACCCAACCGATAAATCCGTTCTTCTTCAAAGCAACTCTTATGTGAGAATTCCGTACTGCGTATCTAGTAATTTATCTTCTGATCAAACATATGTTTGGTCAATTGAATTCTTTGGAAAATTTCATAACGGATCTTTCTCTAACGATGGTGAATACATAAGTAACTGGAGTAATGCAAATCCAACAACTGGTTTTGAGTTCTTTAATAATTCATCTTCAAATGGTTTTAAAATTAAATGCGTTCTTTCAAATAGTGCTGTAGTTACAGAAACTGTGTCTTCTAATGTCGCACTATCAAATTCAGCTTTTTCGCATATTGCAGTAACATATGACGGTCTTTATCTAAAGTATTTTGTAAACGGTGATTTGAAGGATACTGAAACTATTGAAGGGACTCCTATCTCATGGGCATCAAATGACATTACGATAGGAGGAAGAGGGGCATCGTTTACAGCTGGTGCAGAAGTTGCTCCTTCATCTATTAGAAGTTTATATATTGATGAATTTGCACTCTATAGAAAATGTCTTACAGATGACCAAGTTAGGGACAGATATGTTGAGGCATCAATACAGCCTCTAACAGAGTTTGCATTCCTTTATGGGAATGAGAGTTCAATTAGAGAAATTGCAAATGACATCTCGTTCGCAGATATGGGTCGGTTCTATATTGATGAATACGACAAGGCAAAGTATGAGCATTTCTATAGGTTCTTTGAACCATCAATTACTCAACATGCCAATGTTCAAACATCTCTTAGCGATTCTACAAACATAACAAATGCAAACTATGTGGTTTCGTTGCAGTGCAATAAGGTTGTTATTCCAATTGCTTCTGTACAAACTGCGTCAGGATCACTACAAAAGCTCTGGTCTCCACCAGATAATGCTTCACTTACAATTACTGAATTAACAGCCAATGTGTCATCCTCAGACACATCAATGTATGTCCTATCAACAGTGACAACACAATTTCCACAGACTGGTTATTTGAAGATTAATAATGAAATTATTAAATATCTATCAAAGACAGCAACATCTTTTAACAATCTTGAGAGAGGGCAGTTTCAAACAACGGCTGCAAATCACACAACTGGCGATAGGGTAAGAGAAACCAGATACTACGATGTTAAGTTTGATAAGTCACCAGCTTATAATGTTCGTTCTCCGTATATTGACGCAATTCTGTTTGAGTATCCAAGTCTGGTGAATATAGATAGATTCTTGTCCTATGCGTATGGTGCGGAACTTATTGTTTCTGCATCCAGCACTAATGACATTCACTCCGTTGCTTTTCTGCAGGGTACAAATCCAATAACAGAATATCCGTATGCGACAAGTATTGTTGGCACAGCAGTTGTTATGTCAGAACAGAACGCTCAGGTAAAAGAACAATCAGCATCAACGAGCGAAAGTATTAGAAAATACGGGGTCAAGGATTTAAATCTGCAGAGTCCTTTAATTACAGATGCAGTTCATGCTCAAAAATTAGCTGATTTTATTATTTCTAAAACACAGCTACCAGTACCTGTTATTAATATTGATATTGCAGCAATGCCTAAAATTCAATTAGGTGATAGAATTAGAATAACAACACTAAGTGCATTGGATATCACCAATAGTGATTTCTGGGTAATATCCCATAATTTAACAATTGGAGACAATGTTACTCAGAACTTGGTGTTAAGGAAGGTGTCCTAGTGCCTAGTGAGAATACAATATATTTCTATCCTGGTCGTGGTGGACACTCTCATGATGGTAATAATTCAAGCTTTATTGATACCTCTGTGTATTCCTTATTTGATTTTTCTTGGGGTTTGGTAGGAGACCCAGATAGGATTGCTTCTCAAAGAAGAAATTATGACGCATTCTCTCAGTTCATTATTGAAACTGTAAATAGATCTGTTCTAGAACCTGCAGGTCTTGTCCTACAGCCAGGAATGGTGAACGGATCTGCTCATATTATTTCAAGATCAATTGAAGCTAATTTGATTGCAGCAAATGCAATTACTGCCAATGAGATTGCAGCAGGAACGATTACAGCGGATGAGCTTGCTTCAAATATTGTCCTTGTCAATAATTATATAACAAGTAGTAATTTTGATGGAGTAATTGCAGCAAACGGCGCTGTTACAAGCGCTGGTACAGTTGGATGGGCAGTAACCAGCTATGGTCATGCTGTGTTTGATACAACATTTATACGAGGATCACTTGTTGCTTCATCAGTATCAACTCCAGGCGTTGATATTCTTTCAAACGGAACATTGATTGCCAACACTTTTGCCTTATATGGCAATGGTGCACTAGTGACATCAAGTGGTAATTTCAGTGTTGATGCATCTGGAAATTTAACAGCAAATAATGCAAATATTACTGGAACAATATATGGCTCTGCTGGTCAAATTGCAGGGTGGACTATTGATGGTAATAACTTAACTGCAAGCGGATTCCCTGGATATATAACAATTGGTCCAACTGCGTACAGCGCTACTGGTGAAGCTGGTATGGAAATTGCATACGGTACATATCAAACAAATATGCTTAGTGGTGGTATATTGTTTCAAGGCGAAGATAATCTAATTGATATAACAACATCATCTCCAGCTCAAATTACAGTAAGTGATGGTGCTAGTTCAACATTGATAAGTGCGACAAGTGTTGAAACAACTTATTTAGTCGGCACTAATTTTGGTTCAGTAGGAAATCAAATTCAATTGATGGGTATTGGTATTAACTATCCAGAAGCAACATACGGTCCAGGAAGCCCTAATGCTATGGCTCTAACCTGGAATTCGCCAAATATATATGGTGTTGTTGATAATGTTGTATACGCAGTACTTGGAACCGTGTCTGACGAAAGATCAAAATCTTATATTGCAGATGCAGAAGATATATGGTTAGATAAAATATATAATGATCTAAGAGTGGTATCTTTCAATCCAGTAGATTTATTAGACGATGATAATATGCATTTATATCCAAGGAGACTAGGGTTAATAGCTCAGGAAGTCAATAATTCCTTGCCAAATCTTGTGGTTTCTGCTGATCCATATGATAATGATGCTTTCCTGTCCGTTGATTACCTAGGATTAGTTCCCCACTTAATACAGACTGTTCAAGATCTAAATAATCGTATCAAAGAATTGGAAAATAGGGTATAATAGATAAATGGCTTACGAGAACTATTCACAAGTTTCATGGACTGATGGAACCCCAATTACTGGAGACAGGCTCCAGCAAATGTCTACAAACATCCAGCAAGTCAAGGAAGCTACTGATGATAGCCCACAGGGTATTAAGAAGATCAAAACTGTTACTAGTAATAGTAATTCTTTTACAAACTTTGCAACATCCAACTTGATTATCTCATTAGAAAATGAATCTGGAACTGGCGGTCCAGACAATAGAGTTACCATCTCAGCTAGTCGTTACTATAGAGTAACAATTAATTTTCCTGGTTTTGTTGTTGACGAAAAGGGAGCTGAGGATTCAAAGTATATTCTAAAAATTGCAAACGGAACATTTGGAAGTGCAAACACAACTTTGTATAAGGCTATATTTACACCACCAGTGTTTCTTTTCAGCAATGTTTCATTAGGCGCTAACTCTGCTACTGTTGCATTTAAGAACGCAGCATATGACACATTCTTTGGGGCTGGAACACACTCTGTTGTTTTGTCTAGTAATATTTCTGGTGCAAACTCTCAAACATTCTTTGCTACTGTTGAAAGAGAGCAGGGCGCTTCTACAACCAATGCTCCATCATTTTATGTTCCAGCTGCATCTGCAAGCCATGTGCTTCAGTTGTATGTTGAAGATATTGGCGGGATTGCATAGTTGAAAGAAGTTAAGCTTGCCTCTAAGAGAAAAGACATTGATTGGACAAACAAGTTTGCCTCTGGAGAAGACAGCCCTAACTATAACGGTGGTAAATATATTGATGATAAAGGTTATGTTCGGGTTTTAAAACCAGATCATCCTAAGAATATTCGTGGATATACTTATGAACATCGTCTTGTCATGGAGCAGTATCTAAACAGATACTTGCAACCTTGGGAAACCGTTCACCATATTAACGAAGTTAAGGTAGATAATAGACTATCTAATTTATTTTTATGCACACCAGAAGAACATAGTGCACTTCATAAGGAAGGAAATAAGATGTCTACTGAGCATAAAAAGAGAATGAGGGACAATGCTCATGCAACAAAACCTCATACTAAAAAGAAAAATGCTACTAAAACAATTCAGATAAAAAAAAGACTTCCATAATCACTTTCGTTATATCCTTATGATATCATTGACGAGAACCAAAGGAGTCCTTATGAAAGTTTGCGCAACAGAAGGTTGCAATATCCAATTTGAGCCAAAAACAGCTAATGCTAAATATGGCGATAAAACCTGTAGAAAGACCATTGATGTCAATGGCTTATGCAAGTATAGACGGGAGAATGGGCTGTTTGAAACACTTCCCGACCCAGAGACTGGACAAGTCCCAGTTACAGAAAGTGAGCTAAGGCTTTCTTATAACAAACTCTTGTCAGAGTACAACAAGATCAAGACAAAGAGTGACGATCTTGCTGGTGCTATTTATCGTGCGGTTAAGGAAGATGTTGAATCAGTTAAATATGTTCCAGTAGCAAAGCCAAAATTTGATAGAAGTAAGAAGGATGAAGAAGTCGCTGTAGCAGTAATTGCTGACTGGCAACTTGCTAAGATTACTCCTGATTACAATTCACAGGTGTGCGAAGAAAGAATTTATAAGTTTGCTGAAAAGATTGTCCAGCTCACAGAGATTCAGAGAAAAGATCATCCTGTAAAAGAAATTAGAGTTTGGGCTTTGGGTGACATTATTGAGGGAGAGTTAATCTTCCCAGGTCAGTCATTCCTTGTTGATGGTGGTTTGTATAGGCAAATTACTGTTGATGGTCCAAGAATTATGAAAAACTTTATTAACATTCTTCTTGAGAACTTTGAGAAAGTTACATTTGTCGGAGTGATTGGAAATCATGGTTCTATTGGCGGTAGAGCAAGAAGAGATCATGATCCTGAAACAAACGGTGATAGAATGCTCTATCGCATTACACAGTTGATGTTTGAGAAAGAAAAGAGAATTGAGTTTAAGATTCCTGATGGGCGTGGAGAGCGTCACTGGTATGCTGTAGACAAAATTGGCAACTATAAGAGTTTGCTATGTCACGGAGATCAGTTCGGTAGCTTGTCTACATTCTATTCGTTTCAGAAAAAAGCATACGGTTGGAAGATCGGGGCGATTGATGAAGAGTTTGATGATATCTATCTTGGACACTTTCACACTCCTACAAAGATGACATTCAATACTGTTCAGGTAAGAATCTCAGGAAGTCCTGAATCTACAAACACATATGCTGCAGAAAGCTTGGCTGCTGTAGGTAGACCATCGCAGGCTCTAATGTTCGTTCATCCAGGAAAGGGTATTGTAACGGCAGAATACAACTGCTGGTTAGATTAATATGACAAAAGCAACGGGTATCTACTGCAGAAATTGCACTGGAAGAATGTTCACTGGTCAGCAATATTATGCATTTCAAAAAAATTATATTGACCTTACCTGTATTAGATGTTCTGCATCTGTTGATATTGAGGTTAATAAGTTAAATAAAATCTTATCGTATCTAGGATTCAAGACAGTAGAGGCGAGACATGATCTCCAAGAAGCCAATAACAAATAAATTTTATCGGTATGCTGGTAATATTGTAAAAATTAAAAAAATTACCAAAGGTAAAAATAAAATCTATCTTGAACAGCTAAACAGTAAAGATGTTATTGAAATTCCATATGAGCAATCTGAAATTTTGATTACAAGGCTATATACTGTTGGAGAAGTTGCTAAGATTGTTGAGCGTAGACCAGACACTCTTAGGAAATACGAAAGAAAGAATTTAATCCCATCAGCAAGTAAATTTGGAGATGAGTACAAAGGGTATTCAAACTGGAGATACTATGATGAGAGCGAGGTTTACGAAATGATTGAGTTTTTCAATCAAAGAGTACAAGGTCGCCCTATTGTTCAATCAAGCAGTAGGGTTAGTAATAAGATAAAGTTATTGGAACAAAAAGTTAAACTTCATAAGTGAGGAATATATGGCTACATCAAAAGAAAAGACAACAGAAATTTGGGCTTCGCTCGGAATTACCAAGAATCTTGGTAATTATGAATCACTCAGACTAGACGCTGGCGCAAGAGTGCAGGCATCTGATGCTGATGATCCAGAGGCATGGGCTAAGGTTTGGGAATCAATTGATGCTCAAATTGAAGCTAAGCTCCAAGAGTTGGATAATGAAAGCCCAAAGTGATTGGGTAGAAAAAGCAGTTTGTGCTAATGACGAACGATCAATTGCTTGGCTATCTTATGACATTGATGACATAAGATATGCCAAGCAAGGTTGTTCATCATGCAAAGTTAAGAAAGAATGTTTTATAAATGCATGGCAAAATATTCCATATGTCGGTGTAAATGCTGGCATATCAGAGTATGATTTCCTTATTCTTACATGGAAGGAGGCGAAGAAAGTAAATGGAAGCAACTGGTCAAGAACTAATAAACTTCTTCAAGGAATCTTGCAAAAAATCAAATAAGTTATTTATTCCAGATTCCCCAAGACAGGAATCTGTTGCAGATGCAATTGCTGATTTCTATAAAAAACAAGAGCTGTTTGATGCGATACAATTGTTCATCAAATCAAATAGTGGACCTTTTTTGATATTTGATTTTGCTGTTGAATCAAGATCATATGTTGAGCGGGTCAAGTTTGAGCATAAGTCGGTAGATAAGTTTAAGAACATCGTAGAAGAAACAAGAAAGAGAATGGTCTCTGAATGAATTATGAAACAAGATTGCTTAACTCAATCGTTGAAAGCAATGGTTATGTAGAAGCTGTCAATCAAGGTGTAGAAAATGTCTTTGTGGAAAACAGGGATATCTGGAATTTTATTGTCTCTCATTATGATGAGCACAAAAAGGTTCCATCAAAAGACACTATCAAGCATCACTATGCTGATTTTGATTTTGTCCTTACTCCTGAACCATTAAAGTATTATATTGACGAAGCAAAGAGAGAATCTCTCTCGTATCAAACTAGATCTATTGTGTCTAAGGCTCATGCAATTCTTGGAGAACTCGGTCCAAAAGAATCGTTATCTTATTTGATGGAAGAGACTTCAAGGCTCTATAAGTTCTCCAGTAGTCTTAAAGATACAGACTTGGCTGGCGAATGGAAAGATCGGGCACAAAATCTTAAAGAGAGATCGTTGCGAGATAACAACGAGCTTCAAGGACTACCTAGTGGTATCAATGTTATTGATAAAACATTCGGCGGTTGGCAACCAGGAGACTTTGTTGTTTTGCTTGGCTGGACAGGTGTTGGTAAATCATTCATTGCACGATTGTTTGCAGTAAATGCTTGGAAAGCTGGTTATAGACCATTAATCATTTCTCTTGAAATGAACAAGATGCAAGAAGGTCAGAGACTTGACACTTTGCTCAACAATGGCGAAGGACACTTCACTAATACAGACCTTGTAAGAGCAAATCCTGCTGTCGTAGATAAATACGAAAAGTGGGCAGAGGAGATGTTTGAGGGTAAACACGCTATCCATCTCGTAACCTCAGAAGGTCTTGAAACAGCAGATCAAAACATGGTGCAGGCAAAGATTGATCAATACCACCCTGATTTGGTAATTCTTGACTATCACGGTCTGTTTGATGATGCTAGTGGTGCTAAAACAGAAACTGAAAAGGCTAAGAACCTCTCTAAAGCTTTTAAGCGCATGGCTGTCAAGAATAATGTTCCGATCATAGATGTTGCTGCAGTAACAATGTCAGAGGGGCATTCAGAGAGACCACCAGAGCTTGAGGAAGTCGCATGGAGTAAACAGTTGGCTTACGATGCAGACCTTGTTCTTGCAATTCATAGAGAGCCTTCCTCAGATGTGTTCCAGGTTGTTTCACGAAAGGTTAGACGAGCACACCATTTCGGCTTCTATCTTAGGTGGAATTTGGAAACTGGTAAGTGGGCAGAGGAGTGGGATATCTAATGCAAGCAGGAATGTTGGTTGGAACAGCTAAAGATATAGAAACAATTGCTAAACTTAGACCTTGGATGGAAGACGAAGCGAGGGAAAAATATGGCTACAAGGGCAAATCAAGACTTGTTACGGAATATCATGAGAAATCCGAAATATTCTCATTCGCAATCATTTTTGACGATGAATCTAGAGATTGAGGTAAAAGAACTATTCAGTAAGTATGGAATTCAAATCCATGCTGAATCTGGCAACGAAGTTACTATCTATTGCCCGTTTCACAAGAATAGAAATACTCCATCTTTCTATCTGAATAAAAAAACTGGGCTATGGCAATGCTTCAATCCATCCTGTGGAGAAAAGGGCAACTTTAAGAAGCTATATCGTCAGATAACTGGTAAGTCATATGGTAGACAGACTGTATTAGACCCAACTGCTCTAAAGAATGAATTAGATCGGGCACTTAGACCACCAGTTCCAGAGCAGGAGCTTAGTCTTGATAATGTCATTATTGATTATGAAGATAATAGTAAAACATCAAGACTTATTCCTTTTATTGAAAGAGGGCTCTCGCTAGATACTCTTGAGCATTTTGAGATTGGTTTCTCAGAAAACAAGAATCGTATTGTAATACCTGTTCGTAATCCTCAGTATAAACTGGTTGGGTTGATTGGTCGTGCGATAGAATCAGAACAAGAGCCTCGCTATCTGTATAACACGGGTTTCAAAAGAGCACTTGTGTTATTTAATATTCAAAATGCTAAGCATTACCCTGATGTTATAATAGTAGAAGGGAGTGTTGATGCGATGAAGGTACACGAAGCTGGATTTCCTAATGTCGTAGCAACGCTTGGAGCACAAGTATCTGCACAGCAGGTTTCTATGCTGAAAAAATATTTTGATAAAATTATTATTTTTTCTGACAATGATGAAGCTGGCAAGGCTATGCGAGATGCTATAATTAATTCTTGCTGTGGTAAAGAACTGTACACAGCGAGCATTTCCGATGGGTTGAAAGATCCAGGAGAAATGTCAGTAAAGCAAATACAAGACAGTATCAATAACAAACAAATAATCATATAGGAGACATTATGTCATTTACATCACTTAAAACACTAAAAGACCTTGAGAAAGCCGTTGTGCCAACTCAAGGCACAGCAAAGGGAGTGAAGAAGTACTTCACCCTTCAATCAGGCGATTCATTTAAGATTCGCTTTAGACAGGAACTCACAGAAGATGCAAAGTTTTTTGATGAGGAAATCGGCACTGGTATTTCGGTTCCAGTAGTTACATCACCAATCAACTGGAAGTGGAGAGTTGCATCTACCGCTTCATTTGAGAAGTATAACTATCGTTGCTGGGCAACCGAGCAGTCAGTATCTGACAAGGCTTGGAGACCTAAGCCGCACCTGTTGATCAATGTTGCAGTTGAAGTTGAGCCAGGAGTTTGGGAACCACGAATTCTTGACACGACTTTCAATCAGCGCCATGTTGGTCTTACACTGATTGAATATGCTAAGGAGTTTGGAACAATTACAGACCGTGAATATAAGTATTCACGAACTGGTTCATCAGCTTCTGACACCAATTACAGCCTTATCCCTTTGAATGTTTCTGAAACACCAAAGGCAATCAAAGATATGCCAATGCATGATTTGGAAAGTGTTTACATGACTCTTCCATATGAAAAGCAACAAATCTTCTTGACAACTGGCGAGCTAAGTAAAGATACTTGGTGATTGTTATTCATTGGGGAGGGGGAAACCCCTCCCCTTTAACAAAGGATTTTTGTGAAGCGTAAGTCAATCGTTCTTGACCTTGATGGCGTAATTGCAGATATTGATACTGCAATATCTAATTATCTCCATTATAATTTTGGAGTAGAAGAAGACTACAGTAGTTGGTTAATTTCTGATACAAAAGATAAAGAAGCTTTAAAATTATTTTCGGATGAATTGTTTTGGAAAAATCTTATTCCATTTGAAGATGCTTGGTATCAGGTAAACAAGTGGTTCTCAGACGATATTGATGTTCATATCGTGACTGCAAGAAAAAGAGAGGCTTCTGTAAGAATGACAGAGCCCTGGCTTGATGCTTGGAGAATAAACACGCTCCGACCTAAGTTTGCAAAAATAAATAAAAAATATGAAGTTGTATCTGAAATAAATCCAGTTTTTATGGTTGAGGATAATCCTCATGAAGTTATTTCTTTAAGAAATCACGGTATAAACTGCTATCTCCGAAAAGCATGGTACAATAAGCCTTTCTGGAATGATTTACCTTGTATTGAAAACCTTTACGAATTGGAGATTTAAGTGACAGAGTTTGTCCACTTGCACTGCCATAGCGAGCATTCGCTATTGGATGGAATGTCAACGCCTGAAGAGATTGCACAAATGTCAAGCTCTAACGGTCAATTTGCTGCAGCAATTACCGATCATGGCACAATGGCTGGAGTGCTTAGGTTTCAAGATGCGTGTCAGAAGAACTCTGTGCGCCCAGTATTTGGTGTTGAAGCATACTTTGTTCCATCAGTAAAAAATGATGGTGATGGCAAGCATGAGAGATTTCACTTAATTCTTCTTGCTAAGAATAATACTGGTCTTAATAAATTATTTAAAATGTCGCAAATCGGCTGGCAGGATAATTTCTATTACAAGCCAAGAATTGATTTTGATCTGCTAGAGGATATGGTAGATGACGACATCATTGCACTCTCTGGTTGCAGAGGAAGTTCTATTTCAAAAGCAATTGAAGCTGGTGAATATGGTCGGGCAGAAGAGTTGTCCGAGCGATTCATCAAAATATTCAAAGATGATTTTTATTTTGAACTACAGGCTTGGAATCCAAGAGAGATTAATGATGGGTTGCTTGACTTAGCATCATCTTTTGGAAAGAAGGCGGTAGCAACTGCTGATTGCCATTTTCCAACACACGCAGACAAGGGTGTTGAAGAAGTACTGCTACTGGTATCTCAGTACCCAAGTATTGGTGCTCAAACAATTAACACTGCAAAAGAAAATGTTGCAACACTACACACTTGCGGTCCAGATTTGGTTCACAGAGTTAATCATCTCTATCCTGACAGGCATTTGCGATTTGATGATATCAACCCGTACATTGCAGATGCAACAACTGTTCTTTCGTGGTTCAAAGAAGCTGGTTATGATAGACAGGATATTTTAGAAAATACAATTGAGGTTGCAAGTAAGTGCAGTGCAGAGATTGTTAAGAGAAGAAATCTTTTACCAAAGTACATGAAGTCACTTAATTCAGATGAATATCTATCTGAGCTTACAAACTTTAGATTAAAAGAGCTTAATCTTGGCGATGAATACAAAACTAGACTTGACGAGGAGCTTGGGATTATCAAGCAACTTGGATTTTCTGATTACTTTTTGATTGTATGGGATTTGATTTCATGGGCTGATGCAAACGGTATTGGTCGTGGCACTGGTCGTGGTTCTGTTGGCGGTAGCGTAATGGCATTCTTGCTTAACATTACAAAGGTAGATCCGATTAAATACAATCTATTGTTCGCACGATTTATTAACCCTGATCGTAACGACTATCCCGATATTGACTTGGACTTTGAGGACAAGCGTAGAAACGAAGTTAAATCTTATTTGAGAGAAAGATGGGGGCATGACAATGTTGCTGCAATCACTACTTATGGTACTTTTAAGCCTAAGTCGGCTGTTAAAGATGTTGCTAGAGTTCTTCAAGTTTCATACGAAGAGACTAATAACATCACTCCTTTTTTTGAGACAATTGAGGAACTTATGGAATCGCCTAAAGGTAAGATATTTTGTAATAAGTATCCAGATGTTCCAAAGGTTGCAAAGAGACTAGAGGGTAGAATCAGAAACGCTGGTGTCCATGCGGCTGGTATGGTCGTTTCATCAATCCCTCTGAATGAAGTATGCCCAATTGAGACAAGAAAAGAAACAGACGGTGGAGAGCGTGTAACGGTCACAGCGTTTGACATGACAGATGCAGAAGCTGTTGGGCTTATTAAAATTGACATTTTGGGTCTAAAGACCGTATCTGTAATTAAAGATTGCTTAGCGAAGATTAAGGAGCGTACAGGGCTTGATGTAGAGGCTCAGTCACTAGCTCTTGATGATGAGGCTGTATTTACTAACTTTAATAATGGCAACACTGTAGGTGTATTCCAAACAGATGCTGCAGCCTATAGAAATCTAATTGAACGAATGGGTATTGATAACTTCAATGACTTAGTTGTATCAAACGCACTAGTTAGACCAGGCGCTCTACTCTCTCAGGGACAGAAGTATATTGACTGTAAGAAGGGTTTTACTGAACCGTACTATCCTGACAAATCGGTTAAGGATATTCTTGAAGAAACATACGGTACTGTAATTTTCCAAGAGCAGTTGATGCAGATGTCAGTAAAGATTTCTGGCTTCACATGGTCTGATGCCGACAAACTCAGAAAGATTATCGGAAAGAAAAGAGATGTTGCAGAATTCAAAGAGTTTAAAGATAAGTTTATCAATAATGCAATCATTCCAAAAGCAGAAGCAAAGCAAATGTGGTCTGAGTTTGAAATGTCTGCTCTATATATGTTCAATAAATCACATGCTGTAGCATATTCAATGCTCTCATATCAAACAATGTGGTTGAAGGTTAATTATCCACTTGAGTTTATTTGGGCTCTCTTATACAACGAAGATTCATCTGAGAAGATCACTGCCTACCTCATGGAAGCACAGAGATTAAAGATCAACATTCTTCCACCAGATGTTAATTATTCAGAAGAATACTTTACGACATACAGTAAAGATGGTGTTGATGGTATTCGCTTTGGTTTATCAAATGTTGCTGGCTGTGGTGCGTCTGCAATTAAGGAGATCACATCAAAGAGACCATTTAATTGCTTAGATGAATTTAATAATAAATGCTCTAAGTCTGCTGTTAAAGCTCCGCTTAGAGAAAATCTAGAAAAGGTCGGTGCTTATGCGTCACTTAATCATGTATCTCAATATCAACACGAAAGATATTATCTGCCAGTCCTGGGATTCTCAATTCAGTCGGGAGAAGAAAAGAACGAAATGGATGAGTTTGTTGGCAACCTTGCTGACTTCCATGAAATCAATTCTCCGCTAACACTTATTAAAGCAATCGTTAGATCAACAAAGAAAACACCTCAATACTTGAGAATTGAATTTGAAGATCACTCAGGTTCAGCTACTGTATTTGCGGATAGAAATACTGAGATGGCAAATAGAGATTATGTCTACGCTTTAATCGGAGATAGAACTCTGCACTCATTCTGTGATGCCTACAATTTTGTCGGGTCAGAACTGCATAACTTTATTACCTTAAGGCAAAAGGGTGATAATCATGAATATAACTGGCTATACGATACTGGTCTTGGTCATGTTGATGAAGAAAAGACACTCATGTATGTAATGCACTCAAGAGTTTTCACAACATCAAAAGACAAGGTAATGGCAAACATGTATTGTTGGGATGGCAGACAGATCTTTAAGGTGGTTATCTTCCCTAGACCGTATACAAAGCTAAAGGGTATTATTAAGCAGGGTCAGTGGTATGCAGCAAGGCTTTCAAAGATTGAGGAGAAGCAGACATTGACTCGCATGGATTCATACAAGGTAGAGTCAGATTCTGCAATCATCAGTATTGAGAACTATATTGAGAGAAAAAATTTGGTTAAAGCTGTAAGCTGATGAAGTTAACTATATACATACCTACATACAAAAGAAAATCTCTTGATAAATGTTTGGAAAGTATTGTTTCCCAACATAGAAATGATATTGAAATTATTGTCTCTGATAATGACCAAGATGGATTTGCAAGAGATATTGTCAATAAGTATAAAGATTATGTAACTGAGTATTCTATTAGAAAACAAAATATCGGATGTGATGGAAACTGTCTGTACGGCATCACAGCTGGCTCAGCAGATTATGTTTGGGTCATTGGTGATGATGATGTTCTATTACCAGGCGCTATTAACACCATTATGCCGATGCTAAACGGTGTGGATCGCATAATGCAGTTTGCTCTGTACTCTAGAGAAACAATACCGTATTTTTCTGGTACAATGGCTGAGTTGATAAATAGGCTTAATGATAAATCATATGTAATTGCTGCAACATTAGCAAGCATGAATGTATGGAGAAGAGAAGTTATGGATTTTAAAATCGGGGTGAAACATCTTGATTCTAGAAATGTACTGGCATGGTCTGGTATTAAAGCTAATACCGTGAGTATTCCAGGAGTACCTACTGTTCTCGTGAATGACACAAATCATTTTGAATTTAAAGACTTTGACAGAGTTATGTTTGAATATTGTGATGCCCTATCTGAAATTGACGGGGTTAATAAATTTACATTTTATAACGCTAACAGATGGAATTTTGTTAGTGCATCAATGGAGAGAAAATGATTGTATATACAGGTGGAACATTTGATCTTTTTCATTCTGGTCACGCTAGATTGTTAAAGAGATGTAAGCAGATAGCTGGTGATGACGGTCAAGTTGTCGTATCAGTAAATCCAAGCGAATTTTGCGCTCAATATAAAGAGCCTCCAATTTGTGAGCTCTTTGAGAGAATGGAAGTTGTATCGTCTTGTAAATGGGTTGATAAAGTTATCATCAATACTGGCGGTGCTGACTCAAAACCTGCTATCCTAGAGGCAAAAGCGGATGTTATTGTTGTCGGCTCAGATTGGGAAACTAAAGACTATTTTAAACAGATGGACTTTACCCAAGAATGGCTTGACGAACACAATATCCAAGTGATCTTTGTTCCGTACAGCGAACACATATCAACAACAATTATTAAATCAAGAATCTTAGATAGAATGTTTCAATAAAGGAGAAATATGTTAATTGTAGATAAGCGTAAAGGGCATACAATGCCCGTTCATGATGTTATTCCAACCCCCAGCATCGGTTTAAATCGGGCTTTGGGTGGCGGTCTCAATACTGGTGCGACTCACTTGTTTTGGGGTACGCCATCGGTGGGTAAAACGACTATGTGTTTTCGGATTATTGCCGAGGCGCAGAGAATGGGGTACCGACCAGTCATTATTGATTCGGAGTCATCTTATAATGATGAGTATGCTGCTAAGTGCGGGATTGACATTGATGATGTGGTAATCATCCAATCCACTGTTGTTGAAGATATCATGAAGAATATTGTCGGATATCTGACGGATGATAAGGAAAAGCATATCTTCTTGTTTGATTCGCTGTCTAATATCATTAAAGAGGAGTTCTACGATAAGCCTGAGGGCGGTAAGGCTATGGGCTTGCAGTCACGCTCACAGGGCTATCTGTTGCAAAAGCTGGTGAACTATCTCCATAAGGAGCGCAACATCATGTTGTTCGTTGCTCACCAAACGGTTGACTTGAGCGGTATGTTTGCGGTGACAAAAGCCAAAATGGGCAACACGGTTCACCATAACATGCACAATATTGTGAAGTTGTTCTTGTCAATGTCAAAGGGCGAAATGGAGCGTGAGGAAAACAACATGATTACCTCACAGCGAGCAACCTGGACAATTGAAAAGACGAAACAGATTCCAACCATTGGCGCAACTGGATATTATTATGTATTGCCACAAGAGGGAAGGATTGATCAAAATCGTGAAATCATTGATATTGCCATTGAGATGGACATTATTCAACGCAAGGGTGCTTGGTACAACTACGAAGAGAGCAAATGGAATGGTATGGGCTCAATTGAATTGACTGACAAGCAGGTTAAGGAAATTCTCAAGCGCATTAATGCATGATCTTTTCAATCCATACTGATCAGCACATCAAAGATGCGGTAAATATCTTTGGCTATGCCTATGGCTATACCAACATTGTAAAGCATTTCAATCAGTTTACCTATCGTGGTAAACAATTAGAAGTCGTTGAAAACGATCCTGCTGCGCAAATCCAGATGTTTTATATGGAACCAGAATGGCATCATCCTGTCACTGGTCAAGATTTTCGTCAGCCAGGTTTTAAAAAACACCACGACCATCAGTACAAGATTAATGGTACATATCTAGAAGCAACCAGAGCTTGGGATTGGTGGATTCCCACCATGAAGACATTTGATGAAATCTGGGTAGGCAATCAATTCTCTGCAGATGCAGTTGCTAATTCTGGTGTTGATGTTCCAACATATGTGTTTGAATTGGGTGTTGATGATATGTGGACACCGTTTAAGAGAGGTAATCGGGGAAAGATTAAGTTTCTCCATGTTGATTCAGATAGTCCTCGTAAGAGAGCAGACTTGGTTGAAGCAGCATTTCTTAAACTCTTTAAGGGTAACAATGATGTTGAGCTTACCTTGAAGCATCATGGTGATGGTAACTCTGTTGGCTATAGCGTCATGGATCTTTTTAACAAGTCCGAAGAAAGCAATGTAAAGAGGATTTTTAAAACGCTCTCGCAAGAAGAAATGGTGCAGTTATACCATGACCATGACATCTTGGTGTATCCAACAGAGGGTGAAGGGTTTGGTCTTATTCCTCTCCAGGCGTTAGCAACGGGGATGCCAACCATCTCAACAAGTCGCTGGTGTACATATGAAAAGTATCTTGGTAACAACATCATTGAATCTACAATTGGTAGAACGCAACACACGGGCTATCACACTGGCGAAGTAATCCTTCCAGACTTTGATTCAACAGTTGAGTTGATGAAGAACGCTGTTGAGAATTTTGATGCCCAATGCGATTACTATTACAAGCAAGCTCCCAAGGTTATTAAAGAATACAACTGGCAGAATCAGTGCGACAAGATGCTTAAATCTCTAATTAAGCGTGTCGGGATAGAAATGTTTGAACCAGTCGGCAGAGTGTCCAGAAGTAAATATATATATTTCCAGAGCGGGGCTGGATATAGCACAGAGTCTGGTATAAAATTCTCAAGAGATGAACCGATACAAAAGGTCTCAGATGATGAATATGATTCTCTAATTAGAATTTCTAATTTTAGACAACCAACAGATAAAGAGATTACAAAGTACCTAGGAGGCTATAATGGATAGTATGGATTTTAATAATTATCAATTTCGTGCGTCAAAGACCGCTATTTACCCTAAAGATGGCTTACAGGGGCTCCTGTACACCTCTCTGGGGCTCGTATCAGAAGCTGGCGAAGTCGCTGGAAAGGTCAAAAAGATACTCCGTGATGATCAGAGCGCCATTTCTCCAGATCGCCATGAGCAACTCGTAGATGAGCTTGGAGATGTTCTATGGTATTGTGCGATGGTTGCAGATGAGTTAGGGATTACACTGAGTTATGCTGCGCAAAGGAATATTGATAAATTAGAGGATCGCATGAATCGTGGTAAAATCCAGGGTTCAGGAGACAATAGATAATTATTGCACGATTAGAGTAGTTATGAGATCCTATATCTACTCATGTTTAAGTCAAAAGATAAGTTAAACAAAAAAATATTTGAATTGGAAAAAAAGCTTAGGGAAACCGAAAGCAAGATGCTCGCTATTCGTGTACAATACATTTTGATGAAAGCAGATCGCAATCGTCTGAAAGAAGAGTTAAATGAAAAGAACAGAGAAGGAAGAGATCAAGCGTGACAAAGCCAAAGCTGTCAAGAATTCTGGGCGGGGGCTTAAGAAAGGGGATGCTTCTCTTCATAAGTTTTTGGTTGATTACAAGCATAATGAAAAAACTTTCACGCTAACACTAAAAGCGTGGATCAAGATGAGAAAAGACGCATGGAATGCGAACTATAAATATCCATGCATCTCTGTTGTATTTGGAGAAAACTCTGAGACAAAGGTTGCTATAATTGATTGGGAAGTATTCCAGGATTTAGTTAAAGGAAGCGAATATGAAGTTTAAATTTTGTTGCGATAGGCTATCTGGTCACAAGAGTCTTGGTATAAACCTTGATCACGATGAATTCGCTATTGGTGTAAATCTTGTATTTTGGTTTATTGGTATTGCAAAAGTTTATCCACCATATCAAGCTTTAGTTAAAACAGAGGATCTAAGAAAGGATATTTAATGCCAGATATTATTGTTGACCCTGCCGTTCTTGCAGAACAGATGGGTGATAAGTCAGAAGAATTTATTAAATGTCTTGCTATTGTTCAAGACATTATTGAGAACCCCCAGGATTATATTGGAATGCAGGCTATTAAGTATGCAAATATTCTTGCTGGTTATAGAACACTGATGATTGTTAAATCACAAGCGTTCAAGAGAAGATCTACTATTATGAGCGAACAAGATAAGTTTGTTAATGATATCTGGAAAACAATGTACGAAGCACTAACTGAAAACATCAATGCCCTAAAGCTGGCAGCAAAAGGAGTTAATTAAATGAAGGCACTAAGACAGTTGAGAGCACCAAAGGCAGTAGCGCCTGTAGGTGAGGAAGTTGTAATGAAAGATCTAGTTGAGGCAATTAACGATCACCTAGCGCTCAGAAATACTCAAACTTTTAAAAAAGTTAATGGATTCCATCCTAGTTACACTAATCAGTGTGCTAGGTATTGGTACTACATGTTTGAGGGTGTAAATGTAACTCCATCATTTAGTTCACAGACTTATCGTATTTTTGATAATGGACACGCTGTTCATGAAAGACTTTATAGTTATTTTAGAGATATGGGTATTCTAACAGCAGAAGAAATTAGGGTAACTCATACAGATCCACCAATTGAGGGCACTGCGGATGGTATAATTAATTGGTATGGTGAAAAACTAATTGAGCTGAAATCAATCAGCCAAGAAGGTTTTCATTATAGACAATTACATAATAAACCAAAAGATGAACATTACCGACAAGCCCAAATTTATATGGAATGCCTGAATCTAGATTCTGGCTTTGTGATCTATGAAAACAAAAATAACCAGGAGATCCTTCCAATTTATATTGAAAGAGATCAACCGTTTATTGACAAACTATTTAAAAAGTACAGGAAGTTCTATGGCTCGTATTTAAGTCAAGAAATTCCTGTCCAGCCTTACAAGAGAACATCGGCTAACTGTAACTCTTGTGATTTGGCTGCTCACTGCTGGGCAGAAGGAGTGCAAGATGATGACGGAAAAGGGGAAGAGCCCTTCTAGATTTAATTTATGCGAAAAGGTAAATGGCGAATGACGAGTATAGAATTTGCGCCTACGAAGAGTGTGGAAAAGAATTCTATGCAAAAGTTTATAATGCCATTTACTGTTCCGCAGAATGTAGAAAAATTGTAACAAATAGAAATTTATTAGCTAGTTATTATGAAAAGAAAGCTAATAAAAATAAAAAAAGAACTTGTAAGACAAAAAATTGTACAACTATATTATCTAAATATAATAAAGAAACAATATGTGAATCTTGCAAGAGAGAACGCTATGTAAAAAGACTTGTCTCTTGGGGTTGGTCAGAAGATAGCGTCAGGCGTGGTATGGAATGAGCGTAAGATCGCTTGTTTCTTCAATTAAATCAGAGAGAATTGTTGCGATAGATCCGTCTTCGCATTCTCTGGCATGGGTTATTTACGATGTAACTCTTGATAAAATTGATCTTGTAGCCAATGGTAAAATTGATTACAAGAAGGATAAAGATGTTTCACTTAAATTTAAAGCTATTGATGCTGGTTTAAATGAAATAATCAAGGAGTATAAACCAAGAAATGCGATTATTGAACAATCTATTTATGTACAAAATTTTGAAACGAGCAGGATTATCTCGTATGTTATTGGCTACAGTTGGGGAGTACTCAGCGCTGGAGGCTGCCTGGTATCAGATGTCAACCCGCTAATGTGGAAATCTGGTATCGGATATAAGAATCTTTCAAAGAAAGATACCGAGAAGTTTAAAAACGATGGAGAGAAAGGGTCTCTCCAGATTAAACAAAAGAACGAGAGAAAGAAGCGAGTCAGAGATATCGTAAGTAAATATTTTGACAAAGGTGACATTGGTATTGATGATGATGATATTATAGATGCTGCAGGTATTGGTTTATGGTTTGCTTTAAAGAAAATACAAGGAAGCGTTAATGGCTAACGAACCGTATAAAGATAAAGCATTTCTTTATGAAATGTATGTTCAGAGAAGAATGAACCTTACTGATATTTGTAAGCACCTAAAAGATAGTTATAACATTGAGGTTACTCCGCAAGCTATTTATAACTGGGCTAAAAAATACGATCTATTAAAGTTTAGAGGTAAAGGAAGAAATCTTAGTTCTGGTAATGGGCAAAAAAGACCTAAATCTCAAGCTCAATTAGATGCTGAACAAAGAAAAAGAGACATGATTAAAAGAAGTAAGCAACAAAAGAAAATGAGGGGAAGATGAGAAGATCTGTAACAGCAAAAGACATTTATACATTTGCAAAGCTTGACATGGTTTACAACCAAGTCAGAGTTATTGAAGCAAAACAAAATGAGACAAAATACAAGTGTCTTGGATCTGGTGAGTGCTGTCATATTGGGCTTGTTATTCACATGACCGAATGTGCAAACATTGCTTTCAAGCTGAGACAACAATACTACCTTTATTGGGAAGATAAGGGCAAGGCTTTTGCTGATGAGTGGATTGATGGTGTCGTAGATGACTTGAAAGAAGCAATGTTTGATGAAAGCTGGCAACCTGGTGGTGAATCAAAGCGGTTCTGTGCTTTTTACAAGGGCGGCTGCACAATTTACGGATACCGACCAATGGTATGCAGAACATTTGGAACTATCTCAACTGTAGATAATTATTGCCCTAGAATTAGAAATGCAAACGGATCAATTGATTACTTTACTGGCGATACAGTCAGGAAAGTAATTATGCAGTTCCAGGATTTACTCAAAGAGTATACAAATGGAAAAGATCTAGGCTACAACATGACTGTCTATATGCCATTAGGTGTACTTAGTTTCATGCTTGAGCCAGAAGAATTGATTGAGTTAGAAAAAACAACTGATCCAAAATTCTGGAAGGGAGTTGAGGGTTGGTTTAATTACAGAGTACAGTTTACAAAAGAGCATGGCTATGACTATGACACTCTTAAAAAAGAAGCTGATGCTGTAAAGATAGAACTCAGATTTCCTCAACACGATCCAGTTGAATAATGATTCTTTGGTCAGATAATCAAGCGTCACCTCTAAGTGTTGGCTACGGGTATACGCCAGATCGCTTATATGATCAGATATCAAAATCAGATCTCCCAATAAAAAGAAATAACTCTACAGCACCATCTGAAATTCAAGCATTGCTTGATGGGTTTCCATTTGGTTATTTAACAACGAGCGAATCTTGTGATGAAATTATTATTAATCACTCTATGCCAGAATCTTTTATAGAATCAAGTGTGTATTCAATCGGATTTACATTCTGGGAAACAAACACGCTGCCAGATTCATGGGTTAAAGACTGCAATAGAATGGATGAGGTCTGGACAACATCAAAATTTATGCGGGATGTTTTTATTAACTCTGGAGTCACTGTTCCTGTTTATACTTTTAGTCTGGGCGTGGATCCAGATATCTTTTTCCCAGTAAAGAGAAATCCTCATACTCCATTTACTTTCTTGAGTATAGGCTCTCCATCAACCAGAAAGAACTCCCAGACATCCGTAGATGCTTTTATAAAGGTATTTGGTGGTAAAGAAGGGTATCGTTTGATATACAAATCAAATGGTCCTGCAGATGCCAGGTATGTTCGTAATGGCATGAAGGGAAGATTAGACCACCCTCAGATAGAAGTTATTGATTGGGAAGTTAGTACTGAGGAGCTAGGTCGTATTTATGATTGTGCTGATTGTGTTTTGTACCCAACTAGCGGTGAAGGATGGGGGTTAATTCCATTTCAAGCTATAGCAAAAGGTATTCCAACTATTTGCACTAACGCAACTGCATGTGAGGAATATGCAGATTTCTCTGTTCCTCTTGATTACGAATGGAGTAACGAGAAGATGAGTGGGATATACGAAGGTGCTGGATTATGGGCAAAGCCAAATTTTGATGATTTATGTGATAAAATGTTATATGTAGTAAATAATTATGAAGAAGTGTCTAATAAGACATTTGCTTCTGCTCAGTATATTCATGAGAATATGACTTGGGAAAAAGTTTCAAAGGACTATGTAAATAGGTTATGTCAGATATTGAAAGATACCAGGGTGAAACACTCTTAGACGAATTAAAGCATGTTGAAGAAGTCGGGTTGCTGTATGTAAAAGGATACAACTATGCTGAAATATCAACGCTGCTATCTTTGCCAATTGAAAAAACAAAGAGTCATGTAAGAGAGTATAAAAAAATCCTCAATCGTCAAGCAGAAGAGGATCCTTACTTTCTTGAAAAGCTGCAATTTAATACAATTAAAGCGCTGCAGGAGTTTGATCAATTAAGTAAAGAGGCTTGGGAAACAGTAAACATCGCTACTGATCATGGAATGATCCCTGCAAGAATTCAAGCAATTAAACTTGCGGGTGAGCTTGCTACCAAAAAAGCTCAATTGCATAAGCTGCTAAGTGGTAATACTACTGATAACCAGTACATTGCAAGAATGCAGAAGGCTGAGAATGTCAACCAGATTCTTTCTAAAGTGCTGCGTGATGTCATCGCTCTTCATCCAGAAATTGCAAATGAAGTTCGTAAAGAATTAGAAATTGCATTTGAAATTATGAATGCGGATGCATAATGAGACCCTGCAGCCCTACCATAAAGGTTTATGCAATGAGACCCTATTTAAGCCTTCATAAAGGTTTTAAAAACTCAGATCAATCAAAACATCAAGGTGGTGATCAATCATGAGTGATTTCATGGGGATGAATCTTGACTTAAAAGATTTTGATCGTCTTTTACGCCAAGATGATCTTATAGAAACTCCTGTTGATATTCAAACATTTGTACAAGATAAAGAATATTTGGGTTTACCTCCGCTTTCGGATATTCAATTAGAAATCGTAAGACATTCTACACAGATTTTCAAAGAGCGTACATTAATTTCAATGTATGGAGAAGAAGAGGGAAAAGCTTGGTATAAAAAATATACTGATAATGAAGTTATTTGTATGTTAGGCAAAGGTTCTGGTAAAGACCATTGTGCAAGAATATCAATGGCATATACGGTATATCTAATCCATTGCCTTAGAGATCCGTTAATTTATTACGGTAAAGCTCATGGTGTGTATATAGACTTGCTTAACCTTGCTGTTAATGCTCAGCAAGCACAAAGAGTATTCTTTGAACCATTTAAAAACTTATTATTAAGATCCCCCTATTTTAACAGAATTGGATTTGAACCAAGAGTATCAGAAATATTTTTCTTTTCACGCCCTGTGAGATGTTTTTCTGGTCACTCTGAATCTGAAGGTTGGGAAGGTTATGAAGTAATGACAATTATTTTGGATGAAATTGCAGCTTTTAAAACTGATGCAGAATTGCGCGGAGAAACAAGATCAAAAGGATCTGCATCTGCAATTTATAATATGTCCAAGCTTTCTATTATGTCTCGTTTTCCAGAAATAGGTAAAGTAATTCTTTTGTCATTCCCTCGTTATAAAGGTGACTTTATTCAACAGAGATATATTAATTCTAGAGAAAAGAATGAACCAAAAACTTGGTCAATTAAAGCTGCAACATGGGAAGTTAATCCTACAATTAAGCGTGAGCAATTAGAATCGGAATATATTAGAAATCCAGTTGAAGCAAGAAGTCGTTTTGAATGTGAACCTCCAAATATGGAAGATGCTTACTTTAGAGATCCAGATCTGGTAAGAAAAGCATTTATGTATGGTGAAGACCCAATTGATGAAGATGGTAATTTTAAAAATTGGTTTAATAATACTGATGGTCAAGTTAGATTTATTCATATTGACTTGGCATTAAAGCGAGATAGAGCTGCGCTTAGCATGGTGCATTGCACTGGATTAAAGGAAGTTAAAACATTAAACGGTGTTGAGCAATTACCTATCGTTAATGTTGATTTAGTTTATTCATGGGAAGCATCAATTAACAAAGAAATCAACTTTGCTTCAATTAGACAAATGATTGTTGATCTATGTAGAAAATTTGATGTTGCAAAAGTTACATTTGACCGTTGGCAATCAATTGAGATGATTCAAAGTCTTAGAGCTCAGGGTATTAATGCTGATTTCCATTCGGTTAAAAAAACCGATTATGACACCTTAATGACTGCAATTTACGATACAAGATTGCGTGGTTATTGGAATGAGCTATTGGTTGAAGAAGAATTGCTAAAGCTTAAATTATTTGGAAATAATAAAATTGATCACCCAAATTCTGGATCAAAAGACTTGGCTGATGCTGTAACTGGTGCGACATTTGTTTGCATTGAGAATATAGCTATTAATTCAGAAGTGGAAATAGAAATACTCTCACCAGATAAACATTGGGAAGATATTGAGGATATGGATGATTATGGCACTGTGAGAGTGTATAATAATAATCTTGGAGAATTCGTTCCAGGATATAGTGAAACAAAGGTGGAAGCAGAAAAATGGTTAGAAAGTCTATAGAAGATCTAAAGGTTACTCACGAAGAAGTTATTAATACTATGGCTATGCAAATGGCTGCCATAAACATGGAGCTTACTGTCGTAAAACTTGAAAATCAAAAGTTAAAAGAATATTTGAGCGATTATCTTAACTCCTCACCTGTTAATGACAAGAATTTAGATCATAAATAAAAAAAATTATATTTTTCTTGCCTAGAACTGTGTTTCTGTATTCGGTAGGTGATAGATTTACAACCGAAATAAGCGTTGGCAAATTCCAGCGCTTACATTACAAATCACAAATAGGAGAGAAATATGACAACATTCAAGGTAAACAAGGTAGATAAGCTTCCTGAGATTTCACGAGCAGGTCGTAAATCTGAAGAATTGAATATGATTATTGAAGCGCTTAAGCAATCAGTAAATACTAATGCAGTGTTTAATATTACTGGTATTAAGCCTGGCAATGCTTATAATTCAATGCAACAGAGAATTCGTGCACAGGCTAAGAAGTTGGGTTACAAAATTGTTATCCGTTTTGATTCGGTTAATGAAACACTTTTCTTCCAAGCAACAGGTACAGCAACTGAAAAAGTAACTGGTATCAGTGCAGATAAACTTTCTGCAAGTGCAAATGAAGTTACTGGCGTAAAGTCAAAGGCAAAAGTATCTAAGTAAACATTTAAAAAATGTTTCATAAAGTCCCTCGCATAAACTGCGAGGGACTTTTTTTTATGTCATAATTGAATCATGACATTAGAAATTGAACAACAGAACATTGAAATTGATAGAGAAGATATAGATTCATGGTGTCCAATGTTTGGGCTTCCATGTTATGATAGGTCATTGACTGAACCTTTCTTTATGTCTTTTATGAAAACTGTAATGTATCTAAAAGAAATTAATTGCAGATTTGCAGTGAGTACGATTACAGATTCTCTTATTAATAGAGCTAGGAATAACCTGGTTGCTAAGTTTATGGCTAATCCACAGTTTACGCATTTGATTTTTCTTGATGTTGATCTTGCGTTTAGACCTGAAGATATCGTAAAGCTTCTTTGGCATGATAAAGAAATCATTACTGGATCTTATCCGATTAAGGATATTAACTGGGATAAAGTTGTAGAGCATGTTGATAAAGGCGTTCCTGCAAAAGAATTGGCAAAGAAATCAACAAGGTTTGTGGTAAATCCTGTTCGTGCTGGAGATAATACAATTGAAACAGATAATGGTGCAATTTCTGTTCACGATGCTGGTACTGGATTTATGTGCATTAAAAGATCGGTTTTTGAAAAACTAATTGAAGCATATCCTGATCTTAAATTTAATGACGATACTGGTTCAATGGGAGATGAAGAAAAGAATTGGACATACGCTTTCTTTAATTCTTATGTAGATGATGATGGTAGATTTGTATCTGAGGATTATGGATTCTGTAGGTATTGGCAAAAGCTTGATGGTAAAGTTTGGGTTGATCCAGCGATTGAGATTCAGCATTTGGGTAGGTTTAACTATGAAGGTAACATGATGGATTACCTAATCTCAATTGCTCAAAAACAACCTGGAAATTAGGATTTGCGTAAAGACCATAACTGGTTAAAAAACATATATTAAAATTTCATAAAATATTGGCTAAAAGATGCTTGGTGATTCATTAGGTAATCTTTTAGTCAATTTTTTATTTCACAATAGACGCTTAGTAATATTACACCTGTAACATTACACCTGTAATATTACAGCCTCACCCTGCGATCTAAAATTTTAGATAAAAAATTAGATCATTCGTGATAGCTTTTCTCGCCTATTCTCTGATCAATAAAAAAATCTCATTTTTCTTTTTTCTCAGGTTTTTTCTTACCAATTCTGCCGATAGCATTATTATCCAATGCGTGAGACATATCCAAAAACAATTTATATATATATTCATATTTCTAAATATGAGTATATCTTTGCGCATTTGTACCAGATAAAAAATCAGATAAAGAATAGGATTTTGTTATGAGTAATTCTACTTTTGGTTCATTAGTTGGACATATCGTTCAAGATAAAAATAAGTGTTACGGTAAGGTAACGGAAATTCGTGAAGTTACTATTGACAATAGTAATGTATTTATTGCGTTATTAGATACGGGTAAGGCTATAAAATTGTCTATTCTCGCTAAAATGTTTGCGCAAAGTAATTTGTATTTGCGTAGGCGTGGTGATGAGTTTATTGTTTATGCTTTTACTAAAGATGCGCATGTATCTAATGCTAAATTTGGTCCTCAGCGTAAGCGTATTGTTTCGCCTTGTGTTACGGGTAATATAAACAATACAGCAACTATTGGTGATGAGACAATAAATATCACTTCACATATTAGTTCTGGTAATCCAGTTTATTATAATAAGCAAACAATGGGAGAAAGCAAATGACAATGGAAGAAATTTACGATAATACAATTACTAGCCTAAATGAATTGTATCGTCAAAAATATAAGGGTTTGATAACTTATATTGAATTTGCTAATCAACAGCAAATAGTATTACTTGAGTTTAGTAAAAATATCAAAGATAAATTTGCTGAAAGACTTATTGAAAGCATTGAAGAAAACAAACTGCTCAAAATAGAAAGTGAGTTACAATAATGGAATTTGAAATTGTAGATGCCTCAGAAATTGAATCACCTAAAACATTGACTCAGTTTGAAGTTACAGGTGAGTTTGATTTTGAAGTTATTGATAGTGATGCGATTACTGTTCCAGTAAGAGAACGATCAAAGAAAATTGATGCGTTTTTTCCTTATGGTTCATATTCAAAAGAAAGAACATATAGGACTTACTGGGAAGATATTGATCAAGATTTTCTTATGTCATTAGTTAGCGTCAAGGTTCAACGAATGAATAGAAAAAATCAAGAAGTTATTCTTGATGATATTCGTGAGTTTAGACTTCTAAAAAAAGTTGCTCGTGATCAATTGATCAAAAGTTTTACTATTGTTGGCTATAACTTTAGCCTTTATGGAGAGGAATAAATGGAATACAAAAATCAACTATTAGATGAGCTTGAAAAATTAGCAAGCTTTTTAGATATACCTTTTGCTCGCAGAAGGGATTATCGTTGGATTATGCGTAATGTTGCAATAAACAATACGGATGATAAAAAGATAAAAAAAATAATTAGCATTTGTCAACTACTAATGAAAGATGAAGTCTAATATGCCTTATAAAGATACAGATGGTATTTATAAATACTATTGTGCAAAAGGAACGAGTGCAATTTATTTTTTGCATAATGCTGAAGATGAAAATCATAGGAAAGCATATGAAATTGCAACCGATGAATTTTTTAAACTTGAAGATCAGATTAGTGTTTATGAAAAGCTAATCAAACAATATCGTAACGAGATGAATGATCTACATAAGATCATTCAAAATCTAAACAAAGAGATCAGGGAAATGAAAGAAGGAAAAGAGTGACATTTGAATCACATAAGTTAATTTCTACAAAAGCAGATGGTGTTATTGCTATTGATAGCATGAACCTTGTAGAAGTAGCAATTGAAATGAATGAGAGAACTAATACTCTTATTGAAATTATTGAAGCACATCAAGAATTAATTGTTGATCTTAAAGATAGAGTATTAGAATTAGAAAACCAAATTGAAAGGATTACAAATGGCTAATTGCATATATTGTTTGTCGGAGTTTATTGATGAGCGATATGAAGCAGGTTACGAATACTGTTTAGATGAGAAATGCCAAAAGATTGGACTTGATGTTTCAGAACGGGAATTTAGAAAAATTTATACTCCTGCTTTGCTTCACAAATGCAATTACTTTTGGGTCAAGAAAACAGAATTAAAATCATTAAATGTTAGAGCAGACTTATTAGAACAGAAAGAGGATTGAAAATGAATTGGTTTGAAGAAAACGAACAAAAAAGAAATCATCCAGCAATGAAAAATTCAAATAAACTTACTCGTGAAAATCATGAAAAAGTTGCAATTTACGATTGGGCATTGGATCTGGATATGAATCCAGATTGGAAATTATGGCAAAATGAAATGAACGATTACTTTGGTAATTCAGGATGGAATAGGTAATGGATTCAATAATCTTAACAAAAAACGATTGGGTTGAATGTGACGGTTGTGGTGAAAAAATTGCTCCCGTATTCTGGAATAGAACATTCAATAGAGAAACAAAAACATATTCAAATGATGAGACTATGGAATTTACTTATCAAAACGAAGAGCCTGATCTTATTTTAGAACAAATAAGTCAAGGTTTGACTTTTGAATTATGTGGTGGTTATGGTGAGTTTTTTGATTGCATGTCAGAAGATGATGTAATTAAAATAACTGCTTGTCATGAATGTATGACAAAAATGTTTGCTTTGTTCTACAAAAAAACAAAAAATATGCGTGGTCTTCACCCTTCAGATAAGGGTGACGATATGTGTTGCGAATGGGGTTGGTAATGGAATTTCAATGTCAAGAATGTTTTGAATTTTTTGAAGATGGAATTACACCTTGTCCTATTTGTGGAAGTGAAGTTGTAGTTCCAGTTGATTTTATTACTGATCAAATTGATTGGGATGATAAATACTAATGGACTTGATTTTGCTTTTGTCAATGCTGTTATTGATGTTTACAATATTAATTAAGGATAAGCTATGAAAAAGAAAAAAGTAAAGAAATTGCAATGGGTCAAAGTAAAATCTGAGCCTGAATATTACTGGACTAAAGAAAATGGTTGGAATAATAAAAAAGCTATACCAGAAGAATATTGGAAAATAGTAGAAATTGGAGAGGAATAAAATGTTAGATTATTTAAATTTAGGACCAACACCTACAAATGAAGATTGTGCTCAAGTTGGTAGTCCTGATTTTGAAAAAAGAGCAAATAAGCAATTGGATGCGTACAAAGCTCAACTTGAGCGTATGTTTCCAGGATTAGAAACACATAAGAGTATGGAATTCAAAAAGATGTGGTTTCCACATGATTTTGGTTCATATGGTGAAATTGTAATTGTTTATGATGCTGATAACGAATTGGAAGCAGCAACAGCAATTGAAATTGAATGGAATACCCCAACTTATTGGGATGATGAAGCAATGAAAGAATTATTCGGTGTATAAAAACAATCAGGAGAAAATAATGAATAAATGCAAAGTATGTAATACAACAGAAAATATTGTTTATAGTGGAATTGATGCTTTTCTTTTGGGTCAAGAAACTACAGAAAATATTTGTTATCCATGCGCAAATGACGATTATACAAACAAAACAAACAACAAGGAGTTAGTAAAATGAAAAAAGTAAACGAAGATACACTCAAAATTATAGCTGAATATATCCAGCATTCAATTGATCCTAATTTTGATATGGGTAGAGCATTGGCATATGGTGTCATGGTAAATGATAATTTAACTGTGCAAATGGAACAAATTGCATCTAATAATGATATTTACGATATGCTTGAAAATCAAGCACTTGTGAATCAAGTAAAAAATTATGATTTCATTACACTTTCAACTTGTGGTTGGGCTGCGCCTATTAATCATGATAATGATGAAGGTAATGATATTGCTCCATCTCAACATCCAGAAAAGCGTAGGGTTCGTCTTTTAGTATCGGCTAATACTCATCTTCAATTTGCAAGTTCTATTTCATTTCAAGATGATTTAGAAAATCCAGTTTATGATTATGGTAATGCAAGAGGTGCGCTTGCAGAAGCGGTTGAACAATTGATTATTTCAGGAAGGGAGATTTAATGGGAGATTATGTTTTAAATATTGAAAAATATGCAAAAATGGCAACTGAAAAACCTCAGGATTTTGGATACTGGGGTTCTTCAGATATGTTTGATACTTGGGGTTTTACTAATATTGATCAGAATAGAGATTCTGATCCATTAGAAAAAGCAAATTTCAAATATATCACTGAAGAATTAATGGGTCTTTTGCCTGAAGATTATAGAATTGAAACCTATAATCATTGGGCTGTAGGTTCAGTTGATAGATTAGTTTGTCGTGTTTATGAAGATAATACAGACAAAAAAGTTATTGCATCTTCATTTTATTTGGCAATGGAATGGTTAGACAAATTGGATGATTATCCAGTTGCCGATGAAGAAACATATGACAAAATGATTGATGATGAAAATATTGATAGCATTGATTTTTGGAATTACCTTAATCCTGGCTATGTAGATATTGATAATAACCCAGATTGGGCTTCTGAAATTTATCATGAATTAGATGTAAATATGGGTATTGATGTTAGATATTCAGGGTTTAAAGATGACGATATTCTAATGGCAATTTATCAGCTTCAGATTTGGAGCCCTGAATTGTTTATGGAATGGTATGCATTTTGTGATCAAAATGGATTAGAACGACCTCCATTTACTGCTAATGAAATATCTAAATATGACAGAACTCAATCAGAATTGGAGTTTAAATGATTATAACAGCAACAAATCTTAATTCATCAATGCTTGAAAAGTTAACTTATGAACGAGATAACGATTCAATGTACGGTGAATTATCAGCTATGTTTAAAAATGGTACTACATATTATTATGAACAAATATATGTAGATGATTTTAATAAGTTAATAAATACTCCAGGTTCAACACCTGGAAAACAATTTAAAGCAATTATTGAACAAAAGTACACACATTACGACAAAGCACAAAAAGGAGAATACTAATGCCAAACCATTGCATGAATAAATTGGGTATTACTGGACCAACGAAAGATGTTCAAGATTTTATTGAACTAGTAACTAATAATGATGATGCAACTAAAGAACAAGACAAGTATGAATTGTTTAAAAATTTAATTCCAATGCCAAATGAATTAGAAGGAACAACAGCATCTTATGGAAAAGGAAAAAATCAAGAGTTAATTGATAAATATGGATCAGATAACTGGTATGACTGGTGCAATGATAAATGGGGAACTAAATGGGGTGATTATGAATTGTCATCATCTGAGATTAGGCATGAGAAATCATACAAGTATTCAGTTCTTGAAAGTGGTGAAACTGATTATGAGAATCCAGTTGAGAGTTTGACTGGAGAATCAAGTATTCATTTTGATTATACTACTGCTTGGGCTCCAGGTGCAGATGAGTTAGGACAAGCGATTGTAAATAGATTTCCTAATTTAAGTGGTTTTATATCATATGAAGAACCAGGAATGGGATTTGCTGGACAGTTAATTTTTTCAAAAGGAGAAATAGTTCAGCATAGCCAATGGGAATATCATCAATCATATGATGATGTAGCAGATATTGATTTTGATTTATACGGAGAATAGTAATGGGACTAGACAATATACCTAAGAAATATCCATGTATTGATGTTGCAATTAAAGATCAAGATGGTCGTATTGATTGTGTTGAATCTCAAGCTTGCGGTAAATGTACATGGAAAAATGAATATGAATCTAATCCAATGGTTAAAGATTCAGTTCCAACAGTAGGAATTATGGGAACTGATTGTTGGTATAGAGGTAAATATGGAAATGGATTAATATCTATGATTGACGGTATAGATGATATGTGGCATGAATCTTCACTTGGTATTTCATTTTATGGAAATGGTTTTGCTAATGGTGACGAAGGTATTGATCCAGATGAGTGTTTTCATATAGCTAATGTTATGAAAGATAACGCAGAAAAGTTTGCATTTCAAGCTAAGCAATTGCATCCAGATAATTATGAGGAATTAATTAAGGATTGGATGTACGCAACTTGGTGGTTAGAGTTTGCAGGTGAATTTTGTGAAGGTTCAGCAATTTGGTATTAATTAACAAACAAAGGAGATTAAATGTTCAATATGGATGATTTTGAGAAAATGAGTGAAACTAATAATGAAGTACCAGATGGGATAATTGATGCATCTGATTATTATAACGACATGGAAGTTGTTACTAATATATTGGCTGGAATTGATTATGATGATATGACTTCAAGAATGCATGGAATGATGAACCTTATGAATTCAACATATGATGATGATGGAGACATGAATTCAGAACGAGTAACTGGCGTTGTTATTGCTTTGTCATTTCATTTTGTAAATCTAATGAATAACCTGGAACAAGAAAGTCGTGATGAATACTTTGAATTTGCTAAGAATGAAGTTCTTGAACAAATTAAAGATGATGTTGCGTCTTTGCCTTATTGGGATTTAGAGGAAACAGATGACGAATGAGCATTGGAGTGAGAGAGCTAATTGTAGAAAAATTAAGGGAATTGATTTCTTTGCCGAAGATATAAGTACAATACAAAGAGCAAAGAAAATTTGTGAGAGATGTGATGTCGCAGCAGAATGTCTAAATCAGTCAATTAAGGCTGATGAAATATATGGTATTTGGGGCGGTCTTTCACAAAGAGAAAGAAGAAAATATCATAGATTATATGAGAATAAAATGGAGATTAATCAAGCGAAAGAGATTGTGGTAAAACATGGCAACAAAGTACTTGGATAGAGAAAGATCATTTAAAGTAAGAATTATTAAGGATATTTATTTAGATTTGTTAAATATTGATGAAGCAGAACAGATTGCTGATTTGATTTCATCAAGAGAATCTAAAATAACAACACTTGGTAGTATGACTTCTATTTATACAGAAGTTACAGAAATTTAATAGATTTGGGGTTAGGTTAGGCTGATCACTAGCCTAACCCCATTAAGAAAAGATTGGAGAAAGTTATGAGTAATTATCCACCTGGGGTTACTGGCAATGAATATGAAATTGCTGGAGGAAATGAATTTGAAGATCATTTTGATTGTAGTGCAACTGTAGAACATGTATTACTTACAAAAAAAGAATTATATGATCTCAGTGATTATGCCTTGTCATTACTTAATGAATACAAAAGATCTGGCAATATCAGTGAGTGGTGGATTGAGAATAAGCTAAAACCTTTGATGCATGATTTAAATGGTTTCTATCATTCAGATAACACAATTGAAAAAGATTGTGACTTTTCTGATGTAATACTAAAAGAAGAGTTTAGGGGCACAGTTTATTTTGAATGCCCTAAATGTGAAACGAGTTATGAAAATGATGCGTATTACGGTGAGTAGCGCATACTCAAATTCGCTAATAGATTGGTTAAAAGAAAACTGGTGTTTTATTATATAAACGATTATCTGATGTTTTACATCGGGGAGGTAAGAATATGAGTATAAGTGAAGAAATTAGTTTTAAAGGTATTAGGAATGCAAATTTTAATTGTAGTTTTATTCCTGATGCTTTTATAACAAAGGATGGATATTGTGGTGTAAATGTAAAAAATCATACAATGCGTTTTCATCCATCAATTGATGAAAAATTTGCAGAACATATTTATGAATGGCTTGAGCCTTCATTTTGGAATAAGTTGCAGGATATTGGTCATGCTTTTGGTTTTGATTATGTTCAGCCATCTGGCAGAAGTAATGGTTGGGCTTGTCCTGGAAATTTTTATAATAATGGTCAAAACAGTACTAATTTTTATATGGTTAAGCCTCCAGTATTGAATGGTCAAACAGATATGCCTTTGCGGGATATTATCTTAATTGAAAGATTTAACTCATTCTCGTTTTATGTTAAGCAATTACATAAAATGGTTTTAGTTGAAATGCAAAAAATAACAACAAACGAACAGTTACAAGAATTAGTTAAGGAGATTAGAGACCTATGAGTAAAGAATTAACATGTGAAGAACGCATTGAAGATAGTATGAATAGAATGGAAGATCACCTTAGCCTTGTATTCAGGGTATTGGATGAAGATACATTTGATGAAGACGATGAAGACGATCAGAAGCAATTGAAAGAGATTGAAGATGATGGTATTGACCGAGAAACAATTTATGAAATTGCTGCTGGTTCAAGTATTCATAGAGTTGTAACAATTGTATTGAGTGGTGGTGGTCCATCTACACATATAGAAGCACATTTAGATGAAGATGGAAATATTGAAAAAGCTACATATCACTATTTAGATTGGTGGGATGGTGCAAAAAGAAAAATCAATGAGAATTCAGCACTCTATAGGTTTGTTGAATGGGAAGTGGAAAGGTACATGTAATGACTCAAGAATTTCTTGAAAGAACAGATACAGCAGGAAATATTATATACACATCAAAAACAGGAGAAAAGATAAATATGGAACCAGTACAAGAGAAGAATAAGGATGTTGTTGCAACAATGACATTCCCAGCAGAACAGTTAATTGAAATGTTTAAAGACTACACAATGACTGAAGATAAGGTTGAGGAATTGATTGCAGGTTACGACTTTGAAGATGTAATTGAATCAGGTCTTAGCAATCATGACTGGAATGATGAGGTTGAAAATGTCCTTAATTCTATTGATGTAGAAGATTATTTGGATATGGATATGCTTTCAACCAATGTAATTGAAAGCCTTGATTATAATGATATTGCTCGTGAAGTTAAAGATTATCTAGATCCAGTTGATGCTATGTCATTAGCAGATGAATTGCTTTCATCTTTTAATTACGAAACTCCTTGCCATGTTGGTAGTCTATTTATTAAATCAGTAGAAGCCATTATTGAAGGCTATATGAAGAAGCAAACAGAAGGTGTTGTTCAACCGATTACTGTTCAGGATAATGTACAGGTTCTTCGTTCATATACGATTCTAGAAATCAATGAAGTTCTAGATGCACTTCAGTATACTGAATACAATAAGAGCCGTATTCTCACATCACTATCACTAAAATAGGAAGGTTAGGAAATGTCAAAGTATATCAAAATCTCTAATCAATCAGAGAATGTTAGTCGGATAGCCCTAGAAAAACTAGGGCTATCTACTAAAAGAAATGATCCAGATACAATTGGTCAATTTGGTTCGGGTATTAAATATGCTCCGATTGCAGCTTTGCGTATGGGATTGGATTGGATTTTTACTGGTCAAGACGAAAAGGGTCAGTATATCCTTAAGTATAAAGTAGAGAGAGAGGATGGCGTTGACTGTATCGTTTATGATTACGGTGATTATAAAAAATCATCTTCATTTACGGTTGATGCTGGTGTGTTGAGTTGGGAAGATGAATTCCAGGTTTATAGAGAAGCAATTGCAAATGCTATGGATGAAGCTAAGACTTCAGGAACGACATGGAGTCGTGAAATAGTTGATGCAAAAGATATTGTTTCTAACTTGAATGAGTTTTCTGTTTATATCACTGCGTCACCAAATATGATGGAAATCTATAACGATCACGATAAGTATTTTCTTGAAAATCGTACACCGTTATTTGAAAAT
>JACCDU010211068.1_pt1 | contig 56704 bp, 44 predicted proteins | sample 7446081 | NCBI WGS metagenome assembly JACCDU01 (sample SAMN15323447, study PRJNA562643) | freshwater metagenome | isolation source: river surface water | place: USA:Blue River Watershed | collected 2017-08-17 | reverse complement strand
CTGTCTCTAACCACACCGCAAAAGCATCCGACATCTTGCGCACAACACCAATAGTCTTATGCGGAGCCAATGACTTTGCGTGAACGCCGCCCCCCATCGACGCTAACAATCCCCTGCGAGAGTTCATGACCGAAACCCGCTTGGGAAACGTTCGGGTTTGGTCAGTCAACGCCTCGTGACGAATTTCAAGAACTGTCAAAAGGTGTCCCATAGCCTCAGAATCAGAAAGCGCAGAGCGAGGGAAATCTAACTCGTTAATCCAAGACGCTGCCCAATCGGGCACACCCCCACCCGCCATCCATTCACGTACATCGGTGAGTTGCCACGTCAAAGCATCAGAACGCTCTGTACGCTCCTCCACGGAAAGACCTTGATACTGATGATCAACTTCAACAAGAAGACGTTCTAGACGGTTTAAAAGCTTTGTGCGCACCTCTGTCAGATCTACGGGAATGGCTTTGCCTGTCCGCATGGCTTCAAAACGGGCGCTCCACTCAGCTTGCAGTTTTTTAGCTCGCTCATTCGCTGTGCGAAGGTCAGCCGTTTTCAAAGAACATCGAATCGCCCAACCAGTTGGGAAATGATGCAAGAGGTCTTTTGGAGCTCGCAGACCGAACTGATAGATGCCGGAATCTGGGCGGCGATGAATGCCGGGATATTTGGTCAAGGTTGCTTTAGTCACACGGCAAGATTACACGGTTTCGGTGACTGCATCTCGGTGCATATGCCTCGTTTTCAGAGGAAGCACCAAGGAAAAAGGGTTAGCAAGTTAGTACTTGCTAACCCTTTATCGGTTTGGCGGAGTGGACGGGGCTTGAACCCGCGACCCCCGGCGTGACAGGCCCTAATCACACCCTTTGTGAGAGCCGCATAAGCAAATAGTTTGCGCGGTTTTTATGATCAAAAAATGCCCTTCGGGGACAATTTGGGGACAGTGAAAATTATGGCTACCTTTACGCAAAGAACATCGGGCAAGTGGCAAGCCAAAGTCCGCCGCAAGGGACAACCCACTATTTCCCAAAGCTTTCAGACAAAGGCTGCGGCAGAAGCTTGGGCACGTTCCGTGGAACGAGACATGGACACAAGCTCCTTCATCTCGCCAGATGAATCTCAAAAAATCACATTTCGTGAAATTGCCAAACGCTACGAATCAGAGATTCTTCCATCTAAGCGCGGAAAAATTCAAGATGGGTATGTACTCAAACGAATGATTGAAGAGTTCGGCGATTACTCACTGGTAAACCTTACTCCAGCAAAACTTTCAGAGTACCGTAATGCCAGATTAAAGGTAGTTAGCGCCCAGACAGTTACACATGAACTGGGAATGGTGTCGCGCATCTTTAAAGCCGCCGTTATGGATTGGAACATCTCAATCCCAAAGGGCAATCCTGTTACCCAAGTCCGCAAGCCCAGCATTCGCAATGAGCGAGAACAACGCCTTGAAAAAAGTGAAGAACAACTTCTTATCGACGCACTTCAATGTTGCAAGAGCCTTTGGCCACTTACCGCTGTAATCATTGCAATTGAAACAGCAGCCAGACAAGGTGAAATATTGGCCATGAAGTGGGAGGACATTAACCTCTCGAAAAGAACAGTTCGGATGCGTGGACTTGGAGGAGGCAAGACTAAAAATGATGACCCCTATCGGGACATCCCATTGAGCAAGCGCGCAACTGAGTTACTTGCCAGCTTACCTCAAGCATCAAAGGGACTTGTCTTCCCTATCAGTCAAAACGCACTTCAACTGTCATGGGAGCGTGCAGTTAAAAGAGCTCGTAAACAGCACGTCTTTGGACTACTCACCCAAAAGCTTGAAGCCAATGGATTCGACCAAAAAATGCAAGTCAACGAGATAAACGCACTTGTCTACAAAAAACGAAAACCCAGCGATCTAACCGTTAGGCTAATTAGCGAAATAAAGCAAGAAGACAAAGTTCTTGTGGATTTGCACTTTCACGACCTCCGACATGAGGCAACCACTCGACTTGCGGAAAAACTACCTATGCATCAATTGATGAAAGTCACTGGCCACAAGTCAACACGAATGCTGGCACGGTATTACCACCCGCGGGCCGAGGAGATGGTGGCATTGCTCGATCGTTGAATATGCCCGCCACACATTTCGACGCAGCTTTGGCAAGAGTCTGATTGTGGAATCTATCCATCAGACAACCTCATGCCACGTACCCCTATCAGTTCATTCGCAGTAGGAGCAAAGAATGCTTTTAACAATCAACAAGCCGCAAGTACCCCCGGAACTTTTAGCAGCATTAACCAATGCCAGACGGATTGTTGTTTTCACTGGGGCGGGCATGTCTGCTGAAAGCGGCATAGCCACATTTCGCGACAAACCAGACAGTCTTTGGGCGAAATTCAACACACGCGAGATGGCATCCCCTGATGGATGGAGGAAAAACAAAAATCGAGTTTGGGCATGGTACGAAGGGCGTCGTGGTGCAGTACTCCAAACAGAGCCTAACGCTGGACACGTGGCTATTGCTGAACTCAGCGCAACATTACAAAATTTGCATGGCCAGCCCGTACAAGTAGATGTGATCACACAAAACGTAGACAACCTTCATGAACGTGCTGGCAGCACTAGCGTGACACATTTGCATGGCAGTCTTTTTGCGCCGCGCTGTATGGCATGTGAATGTCCAGGGGAGTTTATTCCTGGCGAGCCTGATCAATCATTGATGTCGCTTGATCCTCCGCGTTGTAGTCATTGCAATAGTTACATCAGACCGGGTGTAGTGTGGTTTGGTGAGGCTATGCCACAAGGCCCATGGCGCCATGCTGAAGACTTAGTAGATATTTGCCATGTCATGCTGGTCGTTGGAACATCAGGAATAGTTTGGCCTGCCGCAGAACTCCCAATCAACGCACATAACTTGGGGAAGTTCACTGCCGAGATCAACCCTGCTCCCTCAGAATTAGCAAAATACATGAAAGTGCAATGGACAAGTTCTGCTGCGACAGGATTGCCTGCTTTGATTGAAGAGCTGAAAAAACTTAAGCCATAACGGCGACCAAACGCCATGGTTCTAGGGGTAGATTACAAATTCAACTCTTAACCCTTTTAACCATCTCACGGATAACGCTATAGCTGATGGCACGTAAACATCGAAGCTCGCCCGCTAACGTAGCAGCAAGTTCAGAGCGCTCTTTAACGATAGATTGATTCTCAACCTCGACCTCTGCATACAAGGCGTCCGTCTGTTCAACTATGCGAGAGCTGATCTGATCCATAAGTCTCTGAGCAGTTGGCCTTGCAATGTTCATCACAGACGCGGCTTCAATTAATGTTTCTCGATTTATGTCTGCAAACTTGCTCACACCCAAAATTGGCCAAGCCAGTGTGGTTTGATGCGGCCATACGCTTTGATCAAATGCCACGGAGTCGTAACAGCCAATCGAAAGCATGTCGTAATGCGGGGCGAGTTGAATGCCCTCACTTGAGACAAGAAAACTCAAATTTTTCAAATGCGCGTCACTGTTACCCACAAGCACGTTAAACACTAACCAACTAAACAAACGCGTTCTTGCAATGGCTGTCGAACGACAACTGTCTGCGATTTGACTCAATGTCGCCATATCGCCCTGGCTGTACTTGAAGCTTTTATCTAAGCCAAGCAACTGGCACGCGTCAATCACATGCAAACGCTTCCATTGCTCTTGATCCAGATGACGGTCGAATCTATCGATGATGTACACAGGCTCTGGCACATATTTTCTGTGTACGTCTGGAACAACAAGGCCTACCCTTCTCGCTAAGCGCATCACAAACCATTCATTGATGACTGAGTGTGGATAGTCATTGCTGGGGTGATTTGGTTTCAATATATGCGTCGAAGGTGCTGCACCACTAGGCTCAAACAAGGCACCTTTTTGAAAAACAACAGCTAATTTATGCTGCGCTCCAGCCAGAGACATTCGCTTGACGGCCCCCTGTGTCAAGGGAACCTGAGGCATACGTTGAATGCGCACAGAAAGTGCCTCATCCGTGAGTGGGGTTAATGTCCCCTGAACAGTAGGCGCATTGGCTTCATCAAGCAAAGTCACCGAGCCCGCAGACTCCGCGCCATAAAAAGCTAAAAGCGCAAAAGCATCCGCTATGTCTGCATGCGCCTCACGGGCAAGGAGAACTCGCTGCCCTTCCTCGGGGAGTAGGTTATCGAAATACCACTGGACCGGTCGTTTTGTACCGCCGTCCAAGAACCCGTCTTGATCTAACGGTAAATATGGACTCAATGCATATCGATTTGGATTCGATAACCAAGCACTTGTGTAACTAAAAGACCAAAGTCCATGTTCCTCTGAGAGCTCCCCAATTGGGTCGTCATTGATGTAAGCAATGAGCTTACGGTTAGACATCGCGAACTCCGCAATGAACTAATTGTGAGACCTTATCCACTGCTGCATCAGGTATATCCAACACCACTCGAACTCCTAAACCATCGAGGACGTCGAAGAGTTTGCCCCATTGAACGGTCTCGCTACCTTTCTCCACTTTACCGAGGAAGCTCTCACTCACCCCCATACTGCCCGCAGCATCATCTTGACGGATGCGTTGTGACTTGCGCACAGCACGAATGATTAAGCCAATCTCTGGTGATTTCTTTAATGTGAGCTGCATAGGAAAATCCTTACGAATGAAAGGATTCTATTGGCAGAAATCAATAAAGTCAACAAATCCATACGATCATAAGGATTTCCATATGGAATTCAGAATATTAAAAATAATCCATATGAATGCACGGATTATTGGATGACGAACCATAGATTACCAAGACATCTACAGTGCAATAGGCAGGTCTGAGCGAGCTGGATAAGTTAGCTAGACCTGCCACTTATCCAGCAAGGCTCCCACATAGGCCTTTGGTCATCCATAGAGCCAGCCTCAACGCGTTTAACCGCGTCAACGATCTGGCTGTCACTGAATTTCGATCTCTCCATGCATAACTTCTTTCATTGGAAAAAATTCTACTTCTCGCGCCTTTGGTTCTAGAGGACGAGTAGCGTATCGCTACGCAGTGTTACTATGATTTTGAATAAAAATAAAAGACGAGTTATGAACATAAATATTGATGACGTTACAGAGGAATCGCTATGCCTGAATCTGGTGTGGTTATCAAACTCGGTAAGTAAGAGCGATATTCAAATTGGATTTAGACGGATGTGGCGCAGTACGCTTGCAAGTAACTTAAGACCTTGGATACATGTTGGAGACAATGTCTATTTATTGATGTCACCCTCACATTGGTCACCTGGTGACATTAGCGGATATCTGAAGACAAGCCGCTTAGACAGTGCAGATGAAGTGATGGTAGTTAGAACGGATCCCGACTCTTACATTCCACATCAAGGCATGAACTCAGAAAACTTTAGACAAATTGTTGACGAATGGATTGAGCAATTCAAACAAATTGGGAGGAAACGCTGAAGCACTTAAGTTGACTATTTATATCTCGAATTTATCAATTTAAAAAATTCACTATGAACGCTTATGCGTACCACTCATGAGCAACCCATTGTCGGGATCAACATAAAAATTTGCCTCGTAATCACAATAGTCATGGAACTGATCCCAGCGCATCACGCGTCCATTTGCTGCTCGAATAGTTTTCGTACAGACATCCAGTGAAAGATGCTGAAAAACATGATGTTGAATGGTTGAACGGATGCTGAGCGTTGAGCGAATCTCCGAGTAAACATCATTCCATGGTTGACCTACTCGTGATTTGAGAAATCGCCAAAGCGGATTTAAGTTCTCTCCAAACATTTTTACTTGATATCCAAGTCGGCGTGATTTCATGGGAAGTTTGGTTGCGCAATACAGATCACAAACGTCTAAGTCAGCGTCAAGCTGGAAGCGCTTTGCTTCGCGGTATGCGTTGCGCATACGATTAAGTCCAGCGGCATGAACCCACGATTGGAAGTGGGCCACACGCGGACTTTCAACTAACACCTTGTGAATATCACCGCGCATAAAACTCCTTTTTACGAGGCCGCAGACATACTTTGTATGGTTTTCCATATATCAACCATGACTTCGGTATCAACTCCACAATACTGTTTAAGGTCGGCTTCTAACTGCAAACGACCTTGCCCTACCGGCATAGCAAGGTACGTCTGATAACCTTTCATTGCATCAACACCATTCTTGATTGCCAAACCCGCATAGGGGTTAGTTGGCAAAATAGATTTAGCAATAGATTTCAAACCCCAGTCCCCGGCCATTTTGGGAAAATACACAAATTGGCGGAATTTCATTAGCGGATCATTTGCACGACAACTATCAGCGATACGCTTCAAACTAGTTGCACCTGCTGGGTAATGCTCACAAAGTTTTTCTGTGATCGGACCTTCAGTTGAGTTCCCATTCCAAGCAAATACAGGCCCTGGCATAGTAATCGCAGCAACTAGTGCTTTAGCAAGTGCTGGACGTGGATCAGCATTTGTTGAAGCAATAAATTCATAATGCTGCAATGGTGCATTAGGCGCGGTCCATACATGTATCGAGAACTGAAAGGGAATTACCTCTCCCGGACGTGTTCCTACCCACAATGGAAGCGGTGAATTGTTGGTCTCGTAATCAAGAAAATAACGGGGAAATGGTTGTTCATCGAGGAACGCATGGATCGCAGGGTCTAGATAATAAGGTTTCCCACAGGCAACCTCCTTCATTTTTAATTGAATTGGCGTCTCAAGATCCGCTGAGTCAACAGAGGCGAGATCACGCGTCTTAGGCAAAAATTTCTGAACAATCTTTGTCAATGGATCCTTTGAGAGATGCCAGACAGGGACAATAAAGCTCTCAGTTGGCGCCAATTGAGCATTTGTGCAATGAGCCGCAAACCCGCAAGCATGTGGTGATTTACAGTGTGCACCAACACTGACTTTGGGTACCACTGGCAACTTAATCGTATCTAACGCTTGGCCAATGCTAGATTCAATCTCAGGAAACATTGCTTTAGCCTCGATCGTTTTATCAACGATTTTTAAGATCCCGGTGAAATTTTTTGCACCTGTATATGTGAACGTTGATTCAGGAACTCCAATCGAAATTTCGGACAGTGTCACAGCCGAATTGGACATTTCAATCACATACGCCTGAGTTGCCGCGTCTCGCAGATGGTACGGCTTGAGACTACCACTTTTAACTTCGATGAGCTGCCATGTCCCATTAGGCAAAGGTTTGAGAACATCAACGCGCACAATTACGTCCATGTAGGTAAATGCGGCCTCAAAAATGGGAACACGTTTGGCACCCATTGAGAATGAATTTAGCAAATTTTCTGTATCAAGCAGTGCTTTATACGAATTCTTTGCTGTAATCAAAATCCCCCCCACAAACGATGAACGGATTTCATCACCAAAGGCGGTGCCTCGATCAAGCATCAGTTGTTGAATCTCGTTGATTGGAGCAAGATTCGGCGAATTAATTTCCAGCCAAAGTTTCTTAGCGCATTGATGATGAGATTGCAGCTTGGACTTGGACAATACGAAAGTCATAAATGATCCTTGGAGTAAGAGTCAAAGTATGGCGAACCATGACGACATATATGGACGTTTAATCGACGATTCCATTTAGTTCTTCCTTTGCCCGATTGAGCTGCTCAATATGCTTACTAGTCTCTTCAGCCAAGCAGTACTGTCGATTAAAAAGGGGAAGTGGGGCAAGAGGAAGACTCCCTATGTAATTGCACCATGTGTCGCGGGAATAGACCCAAGCTTCTTCCGCGTCCAGCAGGTACTGACGCGAATCAACCGGACTCTTTTGGATCACATTTTTTAGGGTTAATTCAAGGATTGACTCTAGCCGCGCCACCTCTTTGACATAGCACTCTGTACGCTGCACATTTTTAAAAGCAGCTAAATCAACGTCATCCATGCATTTTATGACTACTGAATCATCTAATGCAGACTCCGCGGCCATTGCAGCCGCCTCGACTTGAGGCATCGCGCTTGTACCGTTTTTATCCTGACAACCCTGCAGATAAAAAGCGACGGAAAGAATAAGAATTAATAGATTTTTCATTTTTAACCTGATGCTCCGTCAATATTTGAAGCGTCTAAGTAGCCCTTTTTTTAGCGACATTAATAGACGTTGAAAAACTTAATTGCGGTTGTTGTGCTTTTCACAACGATCTGAGCTTTCAACGGACAACATCGCTTTATTCGTGCTCTCAAGCATTCGTTGAGCCGATGTTCCGTAGGGAATGGTGAGTGTTATCACTGATTGATACCCGCGGTGGCCGAGGATGCTAACAACTTGACCGTAGCTTGAGGTGGTATATGTATCTGGCAAATTCCAGCAATTTTCATAGATGACGAGCATTCCATCCTTCAGTTTTAGTCGAACTGCGATTCGACGATTGTCAAACTTCTGTGAAAACTCATTCATTAGCTTTACATCAGAGAATTGATACTTGGCAACTGTAGGAAACCAATCATCTTTCTCTTTGTAATGCACGCGAACCTGACCAACAACGTTCTGTGGGTCTTTGCCATCATGAATGAGTGACAAAAGCTCCATAAGTGAATCTAAATAGCCACGGTTCCAAGTGGTTTCAAAATAAATGAGCACTTGAGCATTGCGATTTGAATCAAATTTGAACTCCGTACGATCGAATTTCACTACAACTGCATTCTCTGGAAATCCAGCAAGCACTTTACTGGTGAGCCGATCGGCCTGCTGCTTTTGCTTCACATAAGATGTAAAACTGTCTGATGCTTTTTTTCCGTTCATCTTTCCATCTGACTCTTTAGAGGAAATGATGCGACTAGTTAGTTTGCTTGATGAAACCCAGACATCAACGGTTACAAACCATTTCTTACCAGCCTTATCTTGAGAAATGACGACGTAATCATCGACATATCCGGCGCTATAAGTAAGTATTTCGTCTTTTAACAGCTTGTAGCTACGCACTTCTCGATCACTGAGTACCAGTACCCCTATACGATTTTCAATCGCCTGCTTAAATGCATTTTCTTTAGCTTCGTCAAACGACGAACCAACACCAGTAGCACGTATTGGTGCTGAGCGATGTTGACGCGAGTTATCCGTTGTTCCGCACGCTGAAAGAAGGATCGCTAGAACTAGTAGAAATCCAATCCACAGAACATGTTTAACGGATACGTTTACGCAGTTCACGTACGGCTTGCTCACTCTGTTTGTCCCAGCGGATAGTTGCAGCAACTGTTTGACGATCAACGATTCGCTCATCAACTGCACGAACCCCACGCAATATTCCACTTGATTGCGTTCGGATACTTTCAGTGACCGTTCGAACAACTTCATTTGTGTTCTCGCGAACGGCGACGTTTGAGCCCGGGAACGAGTCCTCATCAGTCATAGAAATGGTCTCGTCTGAGCGAATCTTGGATTTCAAGCTGTCATTGGCTTTCTCAATATTCTTAGACATCGTCACCATGACACGACTGCTAGAAATATCATCTTGAATAAAACGATTTAACTTTGAGAGAGCAATGTCATGAGCGACCTGGAACGCCGCCTCTCGATTTGCTTCGCTATTACCAAACGATGTAGCGTAAGCTGTTACTTCGATTGCAGACACACTTCCCTTGGAACAAGTTGCCTCCGAAAATCCTGTCCCCCAAGCGCAATCCCACTCCAAAGTAATGCCCTTACGCTTGAAATTAGTCATCAGTTTCTGAGTAGCAATTGGTGCAGAAGAGGATTCAGGGTCAACCCCGCCACTCTTTGTCGACGAGCATGCAGCAACTAAAAAAATACTCAGTACATACAGAACTTTCTTAAACATAGATAAACCTCATGTGTTGAATGGCACGTAACGATATGAAAGTTCGAACTCACACTGCGAGTCGAACATTCGCTCAGTTATTAATTTGCCATAAACAAACGACGTTTATTGACGTTTAAATTGGCATTCTTCAAAAATCGTAAATCTCAATAAATCTTTATAAAACTATTCAAAAGTTTGCAATCGATTGACAGCTTAAATCGTTGGTAGCTCATCTGATGAGCTTCACTTTTTTTAGGATGAAAATCCCTCGAAACATTCAAAGAAAAACCACATGCAAACGATCTACCACACCAAGGCATTCGTCAATGGCTGCAAGTCGTGTGGATACGTTTTAGTCTCTGAATCCTCGGAAACACAGCATCGATGCGGAATTCACTATTACGCACAAGCTCCATTAGTGCGCAAGCAGGAACGAATGGACTTTTACCCAAAAATTTCTGCTGAACATATTTATCCCAAGTGGATACCTAAGGTCTAGGCACCTAGTTCTAAAGAAGACAACCAAGACGAATTCGGAGAGTTAACTCTCTATGCAACCTCATTTTTTGAAATTTATATTTCAACGTCAATTTACGACGTCTAATTGGAATATCGTCTCCCAATCACATATAAAGGAGCGCTCATGCACAAACTTTCGTCTTCTCCCATTGCTCACACCACTCCGCGTGGCTTGTGGAATTTCATTGCAGAAAATAGTGCAATTAAGCGTTGGACAACTGAATTAGCCGTTGCAAGCACGCAAGAGTTCTGCGCCGAAACTTGGGATGTACTCGGGCATGCTGTCGTAATTGAATCAGAGGATATAGAGGCTGTCCGCACACTAATCCATCATGTTGCCGGTGAGGGAAATATGCAACTTCACCTCATTGATCGTGATCAGATCACTAGCTTCAAGGATTGGGTTAACGCAATTCCAACAAATGAACCGACCTTGGTTTATCTTGAGCCTGGACTATGGCTAAAGAACAAGCTCGGCGATGATGACTCCAGTCCAGAGTGGGCCGAGTGTCCGACTCATGATGACGATAAAGCATATGCATTCCGCAAAGAATTGGCTAACTTTATTAAAACACAAGGGTACAAACAACCGACAGTATTCGTTACAGCAGTCGAGTCTGTTTCACAATTGGATGCAATATTACGACGCACAGGGTTGTTTGATCGTCGTGTCAAAGTACCAGAGTTAGATTATGAAGATGTGGCCCGTTCTTTTATTGAAGAGACAGGTTCAGATTTCTTAGATGATTCTGTTCATTCCGATTTGAAGCGTGTTGGGTGCCTAGTTCGTCATGAATTTTCTGACCAGCGTCGCCGTTGTATCTTTCAAAAGGCAATTAAGCGACTAGCTTGGCGTAACGGCAGTAAAGTTTCATACAAAGAACTAGTGCAGTTTGCCGCTTATGGAACAGCTGAAGTAGATGATCGGCTGGATCCTCCAGAGGTTCGTCGCCGTCACGCTATTCACGAAGCTGGTCATGCCTTGGTCACTTACCTTGATTCAAAAGGCAATATCCCGCCTGAGTATTGCAGCGTGATCAAACGCGGAGGTACGCACGGGATTATGGTGCGTGCATTCGAGGCACATGAACGAATCAGTGATGACCTTTCCTACCAAGATGTTACACACAACATACGTGTGGCACTCGGCGGTCGAGTTGCTGAGCACTTGTTGCTAGGAGCTATTGATGCGAGTGCTACTGGCTCACGTGGAGATTTGAAAACAGCAACCAACCTAGCTGGATCGCTATTTGGTAGTTGGGGACATTCTGACGATCTCACCTCAGATATCGTCGCAGCCTCCAATTTAGCAGTCTGGATTGGCAAAGCAACCGATTCTGAATGCGTTCATGTCGAACAAAAAATTCGTAATTACTTGCAAGCTCAATTTGGGATTGTTCTTGAAATCCTCAAAACACATTCTGAACTCCTTGAGAAGACTGTTAGTGCTCTTAATGAAAAAACCATTCTTGTCAAAGAGGACTTCATTCAATTAGCCCTAGAAACAGAATCTAAACGTCGGTAAATGTCGCCACTGTGCATCAAAGTTGCTCACAAGATACATGACAACAAATATGAATACACACATTGAAAATCCAAAAGCATTTACAGCACTGTGGAGCTTGCGCTCTTTGCTCGGAACCGGCATTCACCGAGAACTGGCTAAGCGCAAGGGTTTTGTGCCAGATGATGTTTATCAAACGTTGGGGGTCTCGCCTGAAAAAGCCGCGTCAAGCGATTTCGATTTGGCCAAAGAGCTTGAAATCCAACTTGCAAAAGCTGAGTCGAAGGCATATGGCGAGACTCTAGTGGGCAGAAAATTAAAAGAATTGGCTATCCCCTTAGCCTTGAGCGACTTAGAGGTTGAGATTTTGCATTTAATGGTCATCCACGATCTTGATGGGGGCTTCAAAAAATGCATGAATCTCTATCAAGAGGTCTCTATGACCGACTTCTATGAGTTACTGAGTTTAATGCTCAATATTCCCGTAGAGAAGATTCACCAAGCACTTTTGCCAGATGCGACCTTGAATCGTTCAGGACTGTTGGACATACAAGTCCCTTTCATTGCGATTGGTGAAAGCAGCAACTTTGAGAATTACAGCAGCGTCTTAGGGGGCTTGTCATTCCGTTTGACACAAACTCAGACACGAGGTCTTGAGATATTTGATCGGTATTTCAAAGAGTCAGACGTTTTTGCCATTCCTTTGACTGCATTTGAACACTTCGAACCCCAACTAGGTCTGATTAAGGCCTACATCAGTGCTGGAAAGAAAAGCAATCACAAGGGAATCAACATCTTGCTCCACGGAGTCTCTGGAGCAGGCAAGAGTACGCTTGCAAAATCATTAGCAACAGATCTTGGACTCAAGTTGTATGAAGTGGCGAACGCAACTGAAGACGGCTTACCCATGAACGGTCGTACCCGCTTGCGCTCATTAAAGCTCGCGCAAACGGTGCTGCTGAATGATCCGCATGCATTAATTCTTTTCGATGAAATTGAAGATGTCTTTGGTGGATGGGAATCCGGTGACATGAATGATTACGTAACCGATAAACGTAACGTTGGTAAGGCTTACATGAACCGCATGATCGAATCCAACTTAGCACCCACCTTGTGGGCGACGAATCGTGTCCATACCATGGATCCAGCTCACATTCGACGATTTGATATGAGCTTGAAGTTTGAAGTGCCTCCAATTGGTATACGCCGTAAGGTGCTAGAGCACTATGTAAAAGAACTGGGAGCGTCAGAGCAGTGGATCAACACTACAGCTCAACACAAGGACTTGACGCCAGCAATTGTTGAGAAAGCCTCTCGCGTTGCAAAAGTCTTAGCAAAGGAAGGAACAACTCAGACGATTGAGTCCATCCTCGAACAGGTTATTGACTCGAGTCTCCAGTCTTTGAACTGCAAGCCATTGGCTAGTGTGTCTAAGAGCATTCCAAATGAGTACAACTTTGAATTATTAAACGCCAAAACTGACCTGCAAAAGATTTTGCTTGAACTGCAACGTAACCACGTAGGGGCTCGCTTGTGCCTTCACGGGCCATCTGGCTGCGGGAAGTCTCACTTTGCACGTTATTTATCCAAACAACTGGAACGTCCGTTGCTTATCAAAACGGGAGCTCAACTATTAGGTAAATATGTCGGTCAGACAGAAGAACAACTGTCTCAGGCTTTTGAGGAAGCTGAGAACAGTAATGCTATTTTGCTTATTGATGAAGTCGATGCATTCCTGACAAATCGAAACAACACAACACATTCATGGGAAGTTTCCGCTATCAATGAGTTTTTAGTGCTACTTGAACGATACGAAGGGTTGTTTGTTGCAACCACGAACCGTCTAAAGCATATGGACTCTGCTGTTCTTCGCCGGTTTGATTTAAAAGTTGAATTTGGATACTTGAATCCAAAACAAATTACAGCGCTCTGGACAAAAAGCATTCAACAACTAGGTTTGGGATCTACGGCTGAAGTGCCTCAGTCCTTATTGAACCTTGAGTGCATAACTCCTGGGGATTTTGCAGTGATTGAGCGTCAAGCACGTTTCAATTCGGTGAAAGACGCACAAGATTTGGAGGAGCGATTCTTGGTCGAGTGCGCCCACAAACCCAACCTCAAATCCTCAAAGATCGGGTTTCACTAAAAGCGATTTAAAACGACGATATATGACGTTTTATGCCTTTACTATTTATCCTAAATAAACATGCATGAACCAACTATTCACGCAATACAAGCATCTACGCCGCTTAGTTTCAACAAAAAAATTGCTGTCTTAGCGACTGAAATTGTTGAAGATGCGCAGGTTTTCTTTTGTAAATCTGCCAGTTACAAGGGGTCTGCACCATTTAGCGCCATCTTTGAGGTCTGTGATGTAGATCGTGCAGTCACCACAGATAAAACAACTGGAAGAAAGACACTTCAAGTCCGCTGCCAATGGGGTGACAATCCAGATAAGGGCACAGTTCTGCACATTGAGATCGCAGACAGGCTCCTACATGCTGCGGAAAGCTATAGCGGGCAAGTTGTTAGAAAAATTGACTGGTGCAAATAAAACGTCATATTTTGTCGCCATTTCTTGTTTCAATAGAAATATTGAAAGTTTCAGCAGCATTAAACGGAGAACCTATATGACTAAGCCCGCCTCCCCCGCCTTCAAAGCCACCGACTTGCAACTGCACATTGCCGGCCTTTACTACCCTATCCTTTTGCAACTAGCAAAGGATAAGGCTGTCATTACATACAAAGAGCTAATTGAAAAAGCTCAAGCACTCAATCCAGGCGATGCTGCTATTAAAAACATGATCCCCGTGCGTTCTGGCGATGTTTTGGGCGTTCTATACCATTTTGCTGAAATGAACGATCTCCCTCGCATTACGACACTAATCGTAAAACAAGCGGGCGAATGTGGCAAAGGCATTGCGGCAACTCACGACTGTCCAGCTGAACGAGATCGCTGCTTTGCATTTGACTGGTCTATTGAACAACCTAAGTTCTGGGACTTTATTGCTCAATCTAAAGCTGCAAATGCCACTAAGCGTATTCGTCGAGTTCGTCTAAGTTTCGAACGTGCACAAGATATCGCATGGGCTTACTACCTAAGCAATAAAAATCGCCTAACAAATGAAGCTCGTGATGCGATTGAAAAAATTTCCAAAACCATGTGCTCAGGCATCACCGCAGACGAAGCCTTTGAACCATTTAAAAAGGCCTGATGTTGATGATGCCAATGCTTATCCTCGCTCAGGCCGCGATCAAATACTTGTGGCTTAACTACGCGCACTTGCTACCAAACAAGCGAAGAACTAATAAACCCTGAGTCATAGGCCGCTTGGAACTAGGCCCTATTCATAAACAACCAGTCATGGAGTAATTATGGAAAGCAAATTTCCTGGTAAGTCGTACATTGAAAAAATTGCCGAAATCTTGATGGACGAAGGCGACATTGAGACGGCAAAAATTTTGAAACAACAAGTAGAAGTACATCAGACACGTGAGATGACCGAAGAAGAGGCTGAACTCTACGAAATCAACAAATCGAATGCTCGAAAAGCAATCGGATTTGGCGACTTTGAGCATGCAGTTGAATTTCAAAGTGTCGCATTAGGGTTGGCACAAAGAGCATTTGGCGCTGAACATATGGAAACACTGAAAGACATGTGTGAACTGGGTGAATGCTACTACCGCAATGGCGAATACAAGAATGCCCAAGATCTTTACTATCGTTCTCTACGAATTTCTTCGACAAAATTTGGGGCATTGCATCCGTTTTCAAATCGGGTTAAAAAGAATATCCGCAAGTGTGTGGATGCTGTACGAAGAGCAAATGGTTTGAACAATTTGGCACAGCACGTCAACAGCGTATTCCGTATAAGTAAACCTACAACCCCACTTGAGAATCTTGTTCGTATCGAGAGACTTGAAGCTATCGGCAAAAAGCTTATCAATCGAGGACAGTTAGAGCGAGCACTGAAGGTTTACAAGACATGGATAAGCCTATGCCTCGAAAAGGCGAATCCTGATGATGAAAATACTATTGAGAATATGACGAAGTATGCAGACGCGCTCCTTGCATGTGGAAACTTGGCAGAGGCGGAAACAATCTATAAAAGCGTTGTACGAGTTCGTAATCAGCAAAATCTAGCGGACGAGAAGACAGCTGAATTAAAGATTGCCATCAGTGACTGGGCTAAGTGCTTATCGCTGATGGGACACTCACAATCTGCTCGCGAAACTCATAAGCTTTCGGAAAAAATCTCTAAAAGCTAGTTATTTTTTTGCTGTGTAGTTTGCGAGCATCTGCTTGAGCTCTGCTGCCAAACTCTTTCGTAGTTCAACAGGCTCAAGCACGGTGACGTTAGCGCGCAAACTCAGAAGAAATGGACGCAAATAAAAAGTATCTGGCACTACAGCCGTAACCTTATATGCATTTGTCCCGCGGATCTTCTTGATGTCCTGTTGATGAGTCAAAGGACGCTCGGTGAAGTGAAACAACGCCGCTTCATCAACCTCCAGAACAAGATTCATTTCTGGCCCAATTTGGTGACTCAAGCGATGTGTAGATTCAATATGGTGGTCTAGGTCAAACGTTTCTGGAACCATACGAACATGTCGCATTTCAACTGAAGCGTTTGCAGCACGCTGAAGAGCGTAATGGAATACGACTGAATCGCTGCCTTTGCTTGCGATCAAATAAATTGTGCCTTCTTTTGAGACGAGCCCCAACGGATTAACCGTTGGACGACTAGCCTTGCCATCTGGTTTTTTGTAGTCAAACGACACAGCTCGATCACGCACGATTGCATCAATCATGGTTTGGAGCAAATCAGGCGCCAGTTGTGCGGGAAGACGACCGATGCCATCCGGCAAAAAACGGACCGAGCTAGCAATGCGTGATAACTTCGTCGAGCGCTGCCCTTTGATGACATCTTTTGCTAACTTAGCTACAGATTTGGTACCAAGTTCACTTACCTCACCTAGCGCTTGTCCAACCAATTGGCCAGTCAATAACAAATTAAGCGCTGCTTGTTCAGACATGAACCATTTCATCAGTGAGTCTTGATGCAAGTAGTAAAGACGCTGACGTCGAGGTTTGCGCTCTACTTGCTTCCCACCAGATTTCTTTGATCGTGGAACTGTAATTGTTAGATCTTCTTCTACGTATTCAAGCAAAGAAGGCAACTCATCAGTTTGTGCAGACAGCTCAGCCGTATAGCGTTGAATTTGACGCAGAGTGGCATCAGCAGGCTCAGAATCGAGATCTACGTTATCCCAGAGTAACGCAAGGTGTTTTGTAGAAATAGTTTTTTCGCTATTGTTGTAAGGCCCCATCAGATGAATCAACTTGACTAGCGTATCTACTTGCATAAGGCGCACCCTTGAAATGAATAAGTTCGATGCGGATTCTAATCATATTTATTCAATACGTCAATAACTGACGTATGAAGTAATTACATCAAGTTCTTCACTACAAAATTAGTGAAACGAGCCTTGATAACAATGTCTGATCTCGTGCCCTAAGATTTTTAAATTAACCATTTTTCCAGTAATCACATGGCATGTCGACTTACTCCAAAACGAACATGCTTCAAGCGGATAATTAAACCCACCGTATCCACGCTTGCGACTGCCCTTCTCACACGCCTCTTGAACGTTATCTACAGTCTCCCACGTCACAGTTGTTTGATTCGTAAAGTTTTTTGATGTGGCGAACATAGTCGTTGGATCCTCGGAAAATCCATATGACTTAAAAGCTAGAAAAAGCAGCGCTACCAACAGTGTTTTTTTGCTCATTTCTAAGTACTGAAAAAATCACAGATGCACAACGCTAATCAAACTTAGCGTCAATAATTGACGCATTTAATTTGGTGATACGAAAGCAATCTTGGATGCATCTCACAACTCAAAAAGTTACTATTTATGCCAATTTCCCTTGAGACAATGCCGTAGTTCATGGCCCATGGTATGGAAATTTGTCATCTCCGGAAGTACCACAGTGCACTTGTTGTTAATACTGCTCGAATCCCAGAATGAACAGGCCTCAACTGCATGACCAAAACCACCATACCCACGTTTTTTACTCTCAGCATCACACGTCGCTTGCACATTCTTAGATGCAATCACCGTTAATGCAATGTGATTTGAATTGACTTTTGCAACGCTAAACGTTTCATGCGGATTTTCTAAAGTATTCCCAGCAACCGCAGAACTAGACATTACAAAGAAGGCACACACAAACCAAGATAAAAAGCAAAGCTGACTCATAAATATCCTCTACAAACCAAATCAAAGACGAAGCAGTTGCAAGGTAACTTGCAACTGCTTAACTGCTATCACTTCGCCTTAGTTAGCTTTTGAGCTTGCTTGAACAACGCCTCAAGTTCTTCGGGGGATAACACGAAGTCTTTGAAAACATCCTCAACGTTCTTCCCAGACATTAGTTCTTGCAAAATAAAGTCTCGATATTCCCTAACATCTGCTTTCAATATTGTTTTATTACTAACGTAATAGTTCCACATTAATTCCGCAGCTTGTGCGTATGTACGAGAGACCAAAGTACCGGTGCGCTTTGTTGCCATAAGACCTCCTTAAAAGCAATACTCTATTGGTCTTAAGCGTCACTTCGTATCGTTATATTTTTTTGACCTGTAATTTTTTTAATTTTTCAGATTCAAATCAACTCTGCAAAAAATATTCCTCTTATCGTTAATTGCAAATACTCAGTCACTTACTTTCTACTGAGAAACAAACGCCACTTGCCCCCAACTAGCGGGCACAACACCTTTTTCGGTGATGACCCAAAGCACAGGAAAAGTCGGAGCGTTTTTTGGCGCAGGCCCCAAACCATCAGTTAAGTAAATAAGGCAGGCAGGGGGTGACGACCGAAGATAGCCAAATGGAGGTCGAAGATCTGTACCACCGCCCCCCTTAATCGTCGTGTTGCGCAACTCGTGAACATCATTTTCCGTATAGACACGAACCTGTGAAATCTTGGCATCGCATTCAATGATCGTTACCTCTACGCGATCAAACTCTGCTAACAACGATTCCAATTCACTCATGAATTTAGGCAAATCGTTTTCCGTACTCCCACTTGTATCAATAGCAACTGCAACCTTCAACGATTCAGTACGGATGCTCGGCAGATATAAGCCTCTATAAACATGTCGTCTCGCAGGTGGCAACCAACTGCGACTTCCACCATAGATTCGTTGCGTAAACTGGCGCATCAACTGATGCCAAGGTAGTTGCGGATCAACCTTTTCTTTAATCAATCGCTCCAAATTCGCTGGGAGCTTACCTTGCCCTTTTAGGCTACTTGCAACGCTGGCAATTCGTTCTCGCCAAACTTGAACAAGTTCAGAATCAACCGTTTGTGGTCGGTAATCGGGATCATCAAAAAAATCATCTGCATCCTCGTCCCCATTACCTCTAAAAAAACGATCAACGTCATGCTGATCAAACTGCACTTGTCCATTACTTAGTAGCGGCTCTGTTTGAGATTGCAACCACACGTAAACAGCTTCTGCACTTTTTCCTTTTTGTTTGGCAAAGTAAATCCCATCTCTAGGAATTTGAAATCCATCGGTCTGCAATAGCGAGTTGACTTCATGATCAACAGCAATGTTCCATAGATCGGTGCGACGGTTATGTTGTCGCTGAAGATGTCCACAAACCACATGCCACACTTCGTGTGCCAGTACAAAAGTCCGAGCAGCGTCACTTAGCTGTTCGATAAACTGAATTTGAAAAAAAATACTGCGACCATCCGTGGCGGCTGTGTCTAGGCGTGAGTCAAGCACTGGAATAATTTCCAGATTCAAAGCGATCATCGCCGTAAAAGGCTGCGTCAGAAGCAACCGAGCTCGATCTGATTCAAGCACACGAAGCCAATACTCCTTGCGCTCTCTATCTTGTACGGTGAGGATGCGTGACATCTACGTGCAAGTAGGGTTTAACCGGTCTAATGAGATTTTTTCACCGGAATGGCTTTAGCAATTCCTGCACTCGCACGAGATGTTCTTCGTCCCACAGAATCTCCTACATCATCATGACCAGTAGACGATTCTGTATTCAGCCCCTCCCCATGCTTTTCAAGCCATCGCTGAAACTCTGGATGACTAAATAACGCTGCGGCCTCTTCTGCCCGTTCTGGGGATGCAACTCTACTTTGTGCATCAAGCATCGCCATGACAGCGAAATCACTTGAGAGCAATAGTCCGATACGCAAGAAGTTTCCAATCCGAACTTCACGCTCTGATGCTGGTCCAGTCCAAAGATGATGAGCCAAGGAGGAACTGACCGCATAGCGTAAATCTGCACTTTTGGGAATCTCAAACTTCACCGTTCCCAACAATAGTCCGTTGATATCTGGCAGGCTCTGCGATGCGCGACGAAAGGCTAAAAATTCAGTTGAGACTCCCGTCCCCACCAAACCATTCACCATCACAGCGAGAGTAGATTTATCCATTTGACCTGCATATTCAATAGTTCTTGCAACTCGCTCCCAACTACGAGGACTGGGCCAACCTCTCTCTAAATTGCCAGTCATTTGTAGAAAACACTCAGGCTTAAAGCGTATAAACCCAATGACATCTGGATGCAGTCCCTGAGAAGCAGCCCAATTTGTCCAACTTTGAAAATCCGGTTGCAATTCGACATGACAGAAACGATTAGCCAACGCACTAGAGAGAGTCATTGATACAGCACGATCCTCACTGCGATTACCAGCTGCACAAATCAACCATCCGGGCGGAACGCGATAAAGATCGCCCAACCGACGATCCAAAATGAATTCATACGCTGCGACTTGCAACGTGCGATCAGCTGCCGTTAACTCATCAAAGAGGATGATCCCCTTGCTATTCGGATCGCGCGGCCATTCTGAAGACAGCAACCAACGAACCTGATCGCCTTCGGGAACGGGAAGTCCTCGCAGGTCCACAGGCTCACGCTGAGCCAGACGCACATCGATGAGTCCAATGCTTTGTTCTTTACATAGATCGCGAATGATCGAACTCTTTCCAGTTCCTGGAGCCCCCCAAAGCATGATGGGGGCAATGCTCATTGCCATCTCTGGCTTTTCCCAAAGCCACTGCAGTTGATGCTGCAAAATTTGTCGAATTTGGATAATGGATACTTGGTACATATTTAGCTCAAATAATAGGAGGTGGAGGTGCTCTGCGATGACCAGGTGCAGCTCTGCGAGGAGCTGCTTCAACCAATCGCCCGCCGAGTAAAAGAGTTTGCGTTAGTTGTTTAAATCGAGTGATCGACATTCCACGAGTGCCATTCTTTGGCGGATTCGCCCCCAACTGCGCTAAGCGAACACGCGTGTCAACTGGATCTGTTCGCAGCCAAATCGCTAAGACTGTGATCAATTCTTTGAGCTCTAATTCGCTGCAAATAAAATCCTTAGCGTGCTTCACCAACTGCGATAGTTCTGGTGTTTCACGGTCCAACGCTGCGCATTTACGAGCCACAGTCAATGAGTGCTCATTGGATTGACTCGGATCCTTGGCTAATTTTTCAAATACAGCAGTAAGAACACGAATGTCACTTGGGCTGGCTTGATTTAACAGCTGGCTTAGCAAGGCACCAGAAGCTTGAGCACTTTTATTGATGCCTTCAATCATGACCGGAAACATTTTGCGAACGTCTTTGATGCCAGCCTCATCCGCACGATTCCAAATTTTCCAGTCTGCGCGCCATCCGTCGTAGCTCAAATCGGAAGCCATTGACCACGCCCACTCCTTAGTCCCAAGCAATAACTGTTGTTCACTCAGTTGCTTCGGTTTTCTATTTTGTGAAGCTTTGTGTTGGGCATACAGCTCAAGGCGAGTTCTCCAGATTTCATCAATACTCACGCCCAAATTCATAGCGGCATCAAGCCCCTTCAGAACCCTAGGTACCAACTTGTCTGAAGAAGCCAAGGGCAAAAGCGCTCGCAGGATCGGCCAAGCATCTAAATTCCCTGCTTTGATTCGGTCGAGCTCATGCGTCAACGTAGCTTCGTCAAAAATTGTGGTGGCTATCCCAATTAATTCTGGAGGAGTGAAACTTGTGCACTCCACTTCACAATCTTTGGGTACGTTGAGCTTGTAGAGTGAATAACAACGAAGTAACCGTAAATTCTTTGCCGGAGACATCGCTAATCGAGCAATTCGACTGTCTGCAATCATCACATCAGTGAATGGCATGTTTACGCGTAACCCACTTGCTCCACCACTGCCGTTATGCAAAGCTAGTTTTGTGTCTTCTGCCAACTCGTTTGGACCATCAATGCAATGAAGCGATGGGCAAGCATTGAGTGAAATATTGGCACATGAACCAAAAATCTCTACGTGGGAAAGATCAGATGCATTGCGAATATCAAGCGTGAAAATGCAATTACTATAGACGCGGCAACGCTTCATTCCTTTGGAGGTCGAGAGTAATACGCTCCCCACTGAGTCAGGAATCACCAAATCAATGAGCTCACCTTGTACTGGTTGAGATACAGCCCATAGACCGCGCCCAAACAAAGGACTTGGACTACGATTAAGGTCTTCTAGCGATCCAAGCCACGCAAATGACCATGGCTTACCATCTTCTGTGGTTTTTTCGAATCGACCGTGCTGCCACGCCACATCGATGTGAGCAACACCACCGTAAACGCGGATGACCGGAGCCTCAACGCCAAACTCAATATGCAAATATGCACGTGCGCCTTCGGGTAGCAAAATTTCACGCAGCAACGGACAACTGATCACACTTAGGTGAATTTCGGGCTGGGTGGATGCCCTTAGGTCAACGCTTTCAAGCTTTGGACAATCACAGAGATCCAAAGCCCGTAACTGTGGATCAATCATCCGAGCGTGGGTGACATCGGATTGCATGAAGGCGCTTCCATAATCGCGCCCAAGTCGCAGTGGAATCGACGTGTAATCTTTTGAATTCATTTTTATTGCGCAATCCAGTTGAATTAATTGGCTACTGTGCCAAGGATTGACGTCAAAAGCCGACGTTTTCTCAACACCACACCGTCCGCACTTTTACTGAGCACCATTGCCTAATGTTTTTTTCAGTTTGTAAGTTTTATATTTGTCTAGAACAGTTAGTATATTTATTTCCGTTAAATAATTTAACAAAAATATAATTTTCATTAAGAAACAAACATACGACCGTGCAAAACATCCAATCTCAAGTGCTTTACTCAGCCTCCGACATCGTGGCTTTTTTGGGCTGCAAACACCGCACTACGCTCGACTTGTGCAAGCTAGGTGGGTGGGATGCAACCAAGGCCGAGGCTGATGAAGCGACCGCATTGGTACAGACCTATGGCGACCGCCACGAACTGGCCTACCTTCAGTCGCTGAAACAGCACGGTCTTCAGGTGTTCGAAATCGACAAGCAAGCCCCCCTCGAAGACCAAGTCGCTGCCACGCGAGCGGCAATGGCAGCAGGTGCCGAAGTGATCTTCCAGGCCACCTTGCTGCAAACGCCTTTCTTGGGCTATGCCGACTTCCTCTTCAAAGTGGATGGCCCCTCAAAGTTGGGCCAACACCATTACGAAGTGGCAGACACCAAGCTGGCCAAGACCAACCGCGCGAAGTTCATGGTGCAACTATGCTTTTATGCGGACCTGCTAGAACAGGAGCAAGGGGTTTTGCCGCGCCACCTGCATGTGGTCCTAGGCAAGCTGGACGATGAGGACAAGCGCAGACGCGGATTCGCGCTACAGGACGAGAACACAGCGCAGTTACTCACAAGCGAATACATCCACCATTTCCGTCAAATTAAGTCAGACTTTTTGGCCTTCACCGCCCAACGGCCCACAACAGAGGCACTACCCAATGCTGCCTGCGGCCAATGCGGCTGGCGAGACCACTGCCAACAGACCTGGGAATCGCAAGACCATGTCTGCCTGGTAGCCAACATCCGGCGCGATCAAATCGACAAACTGGCCAAAAGCGGAATCACCACGATGAAGGGGCTAGCCACTCATGGTGGGGATGTCAAAGGCATTGGCGTTCTGGAAAAACTCAAAATTCAGGCCCAACTGCAAAGTCAGCCGCTAGACGCTAACGGTCAACGGCGTATTCATCACCTTGCGCCATCCAAGCCTGTGGCGGGCATTGAACAGCCCAAAGGCTTTGCCCTGCTGCCAGAGCCCGACGCGGGCGACTTGTACTTCGACATGGAGGGGTTCCCCCACGAAATCGGCGGTCTGGAATACCTGTTTGGTGTGGGCTACGCGCAGCCTTCAAGCGCACCCGATCAAGACGCTGCGCTGAACTTCACCCCCTTTTGGGCGCACAACCGCCAAGAGGAGAAAGTGGCTTTTGAAGCGTTCATGGACTTTGTGGAAACTCACCTGCGCGAACACCCCAAAGCCCATATTTACCACTATGCTGCCTACGAAAAAACAGCCATTCAGAAGTTGTCCAGCCTGCACGACACCCGCACCGAGTTGCGTGATCGCTTGCTGCGCGAAGGCCGACTGGTGGATTTGTACCGCGTGGTCGGAAGCGGTTTGGCCTTGGCCGTGCCAAGTTATTCGATTAAAAAAGTTGAGACCTACTACCGAGGCGCGCGTGCAGGCGCAGTGGCCAATGCGGGCGAAAGCATCGTCATGTACGAGGCTTTCCGAGAAACCGCTGACGCCAGTGAACAACAACGGCTACTGAAAGACATCGAGTCGTACAACAAAGACGATGTCGAGTCGACATGGCAGCTGCACCAATGGCTCGAAAGCTTGCGTCCCACAGGCACACCGCGCTTTACCCCTGCAATGCTGGATGTTGCCGAACAGCCCAAATCAGAAGCTCAACTTCAACGCGAAGCCGCAGAGGCCAAAGCGCGTGAAGCCTTGGCTCTGTGGCTGGCTGAGCAACCCGCCGAACAACAAGCACAAGCGCAAAAAGTGGTTGAACTGCTGAATCAGTTGCTGGGCTTTTATTGGCGCTGCGCCCTGCCAGGCATCTGGCGTCAATACCAGCGACAAGCCAGTGATGAAACAGACTTGCTTGATGACATGGACTGCTTGGCCCTGATCCACAGCACCGGCAAAGTCACCAATGAAGCTCGAAGCAAACGCTATGTTTACCGCGTGCCAGATCAGGAAACCAAACTGGCCACCGGGTCTGACGTCACCTGCCTGACAGACGGTATACCGGTGTCCAACTTTATTTATGACCCAGATCGACAAGAAGCCTCGTTCACCAGAGGTGTCAACAAGCCTGCGCCACCCCACAGCATCACGGTCTGTGCCGCAGACAACTACAACGATGCGCCCAAACTGGCGGCCATTCACGAGTTCATTGAGCGATTGAGTAAGGGCCAAGAGACTGACGGCCCTTTGCTGCGATTGCTTAGCCAACAATTACCTCAGTTCACAGGGTATGCAGCGGGGCAAGACAGCCTAAATGGCAGTCCCACACCCGAAGCCGTGTTAGATGCTGTACGCCAACTCGATGGGAGCCACCTCGTCATTCAAGGCCCGCCTGGCACCGGCAAAACCACCACGGCAGCCCATGTGATTGCAGCCTTGCTGGCAGAGGGCAAAAACGTGGCCATCACGGCCAACAGCCATGCAGCCATCAACAACCTCCTTGCGGCTGCCTACAAGCGCACCCAAGCGCTCCACACGCCCCCCGTGCATGCCGTAGTCGTCAAAGCAGACGATGGATTGCCAGCCGGAATTCAAGTGATCAAAAGTAATGAACTAAACCCTGCCCTGCATCGGCTGGCAGGCGGCACAGCTTGGCTTTTTTGCCGCCCGCCACAAACCCAAAAATGGGACTACCTTTTCATTGACGAAGCGAGCCAGCTGTCACTGGCCGACGCGCTGGCTGCGGGCAGTTGTGCACGCAATATCGTGCTGCTGGGCGACCAGATGCAACTGCCCCAGCCTAGTGAAGGCACCCACCCCGGCAACAGCGGTTTGTCGGTTCTGGACTACCTGATGCAAGGACATGCCACGGTGTCCGCCGAGCAAGGCATCTTTTTAGGCACCACCCACCGCATGCACCCAGCTTTGTGCCTGCCGATTTCCGAAGGCGTGTACGAAGGCCGCCTCACCTCAGCGCCCGCCTGCGCGATGCAAAGCTTGGTACTAAACGTCAACGCTGACCCAGCCCTGAAGGCACAGGGCGTGGTGTATGTGCCCGTGCCACACGCGCACCGCGGCCAGACAGCCCCCGAAGAAGCAAAGCAGATCAAGCAACTGTTTGACAGTCTGCTCCAGCAGCAATGGACCGACCGTAGCGGCACCACACGCAACATCACGACCGAAGACATTCTGGTCGTGGCGCCCTATAACGCGCAGGTACGCGAACTGCGCCAAACACTGGGCGTGCAGGCTCGGGTGGGCACGGTGGACAAATTTCAAGGACAAGAAGCGACCGTGGTCATCGTGTCTATGACGACCTCCGATGCAGACAACCTGCCACGCAGCCTAGACTTTCTCTTCAGCAAAAACCGTCTCAACGTGGCCGTGTCCAGAGCCAAGTGCCTAGCGTTGGTGGTGGCGTCACCCGGCTTGCAAGGGATGGACTGCAAGACCGTGGAAGAGATGAGCTTATTGAGTTTTTATGCGCGGCTTTTGAGCAGTTGATTGTTAGGAGAGATGAATGGCACTAATGACACCATGGACAGAATCAATTCCAGATGGTTTTGCAGATGATTGGAAAAGACAAGAAGACGAGGCTGGTAGAGCACCCAATTGGCTTCGTTATTTTTGTGAACATGACCAAGATGAAGAAACAGCCACTGAACATTTCAAAAAATACTTTTACAGTGAAGCTCAAAGAAAAGAGCAAGACAGAAAAAAAGCATCTTTCAATGACATAAGAAAACTCACCTTAAAACTTCTTGAAATTGCGCCCAATCTCGCGGCCAGCAGTCCAGGTTTTGGGGACGACGTGACCCCACCCGCACTTCAACTGGGGAAATCGGGGGGGAAGTTTCGGAGACCCAAGTTTGCACTTATTTACAACCCAACGGGCGCAGAAGATTCTAATTTTTACGTCTGCTTTCAGCCTTCTGAAAATATTAATCTAGAAATTCCGCCAGATAAAACAACAGTTTTCGAACTCAACAACGATTGGATCCGTTTTAATCAACCAATTAAACTAAATGAACACGGTGAACTACATATCCAATCTGGGGACGAAGAGCTTAGAGCACTTCAGGAATATTTAAACAAATTAGACGATTATGCACAGGGCAACCATAAATATTTCGAAGACCGTGATCGGCCTGATGGACTCCCAATAGAGTCTCCAATTTATCCAAAACTTACTCATTCTCAGGTGCTTGCTGAAGGCAATCCAGCTAACATTCCAGCAGACAGCCACACCAAGGACAGCCAGATCATGAATATAAACACCATTCTTTTTGGCCCGCCTGGCACAGGCAAAACCTACAACACCTTATTGACAGCACTGTATGCATTGAATTTTAAAAATGAAAACAACGCACGTCTTAAAAAATCATACGATTGTTTGGTCAACGATGAATTCGATGAATTAGAGCCATCCGAACACGAGGATTTCAAAAAATCCTTTGAGGATCAAATCAAAAACGGAAGAATTGTCTTCACAACATTTCATCAAAGTTATGCGTATGAAGATTTCATCGAGGGCATTCGCGTTCGAACCATCGATAAACAAATATGCTACGAAATATATAACGGGACATTCAAACAACTTGCGCGCAAAGCCTTGTTTTACAAGGCTGGTGGATTCAATGACCAATCTAATGATGATGGTTCATTAGAAAAAGCTGCCGATTTTTATGCACGAACTCTTGATACTGACCTCAAAGACAGGTGTGATGAAAATCAAGAACTCACTCCCGAACAAAAAACTCTCATAAAGAGCATCATCAACAATGATGAAGAAACCCAAAAATTAATAAACAAAAAATCCACTACGGAAACTCCGAAATTTATCCTGATCATCGACGAAATCAACCGTGGCAATATTTCCAAAATATTGGGTGAACTGATCACCTTGATTGAAGGTAGCAAACGTGCTGGACGATCAGATCGTGCGTCAGTGAAGTTGCCATCTTCTCGTGAAACATTCACCGTGCCTGACAACCTTTACATCATTGGAACCATGAACACGGCCGACCGCTCTCTGGCAACGCTAGATGTTGCACTGCGTCGCCGATTTGATTTCATTGAAATGATGCCTCAACCTGATTTCTTGCATGATATTGAAATTAAAGGAATCAATTTGAAAGAATGGTTTACTGTATTGAACAGAAATATTCAAATTGCTCGTGGACGAGAGTTCACTATTGGCCATGCCTTCTTTGACGAATTAAAAGAAAAAGAAAATCAAAAAATTGAAAATTTAGCCCATATCATGCGACGAAAAATCCGGCCTCTGCTGGATGAATACTTCTTTGAAGACTGGGAAGGGATTCGTCGTGTATTGGGTGATGACAAAGGCGATAAGTCCACCAGATTCATCAACGTCAAAGAACAAGGAGAAGATAAATATTACGATTGGAATCACGATGCTTTGATGAAGCCTGAGGCCTACAGAAAGCTTGATTCGAAAAATAATGCTACGGACAATCAGACCGATGCTGAACGATGACCAAACGCATCGAAAAAATATTTACCGTCAGGGAATATGGCCATCTTTGGCGTGGTGAAAACGAGGGCCAATTCGCAGACACATTGGATGACTGCCACATTCCTGAAGCCATGTTCGACGCCATTGAAAAAATGGTGCTCGACACTGAAGATGACAGCACAAAAGGTGTTGTGTATTCGGCCCCCAAAGGACGAGGTGGTGTTGCACGATTGAAAGTCCGAAACCACATTGGCGTGATCGGCACAGAAGCGGGTGCTCTTGAAATTTTGCCAAAAATTGCACCGAACTCCGGTGATGCTTTCGAACAAAAAGAGAAATTACGCGCCGTTGTGACCAGAATGCTGGAAACAGTGCCAACTCTGCCGTTCAGGCAGACCGCGCCAACAGGACAAGACCGGCACGATCAGCATTTGTTCGAATGGTTCATGGCTGCTTTTTTGAATCGTATCAAGCGCTTAGTAACTCGGGGTTTACGTAGTGCCTACGAAGTCAAAGAAGACAATTTGGCAGTTCTACGCGGCCGATTGCTCTTGTCCAAACATTTACGCTTCAATGCGGCCGATGCCAGCCGACTTTATGTTCAGTTTGACGAGTTCACAACCAACCGAATTGAAAACCGTGTTATTCACGCAGCCGTGCAAAAAGTATGGCGAACTAGTAGATCGCAAGAAAACCGAAGGCTGGCCAGAGAGTTGATGCTTGCTTTTGCTGATGTAGATATTTCGCGAAACACTCGGCTAGATTTATCTGTTTGGAAAAATGAAAGAGGCGCAAGTCACTATGTAGGCCTTGATGTTTGGTGCAGGGCCATTTTGAATGAGTACTCTGGCGCTCCTTCTGCTGGCCATTTGGTGTTTGACAGTTTCTTATTCCCTGCAGAAAAACTATTTGAATCGTATGTTGCACAGAAATTGAAATCCATGCTCTCCAAAGATGTATCCATCAAAATGGAAACACAAGTGAATGGACGTTCATTGTTTGGTCACAAAGAGGGGCCATTCGATAAACGCTATGACCTTCGCCCTGACATAGTCATCACCACAGAGGAGGATGAGGTTTTGATTTGCGATACCAAATGGAAACTTTATGACGATGCCAAGGCTCAAGTATCACAAGCAGATTTGTATCAACTTTTTGTTTATGCAAATTATTTTGCCAACGATGCAAAAAAAGTCAGCTTGGCGTTGATTGCGCCTAGAGCCGCGCGCCTCAGCAAACCGACCTGCCACATCTATCAACCACCATCAACAAATCAACAATTTGAATTGTGGATGCTGCCTTTTGATTTATGGGATATTGATTATCTGATTACACCAAGCATTGGAAGCAAAGAACATAAATCATCAAAGATTTTCAAGCATCTCTTTAATAACATATAGGCCAGAGCAATCGTTATGAAATACTATTTGATAACCCAAAGCTTTCTGACCTTGTATAGATGGCAATTGCTTTCTTGAGCACCGATTGATTGTCTTGGTAACGCTGACGTTGGCCCCGTTGAATAGCCAATAGAGTCTGATGACTCATACATTTGACGAAAACGCCATCTATCACCTTCTTGACCGCAAGTTCTTGCATATCTTTGATCAAGTCTGGATTGGCAAACGTCAGATGAAGACTCACGCCATTGAGATTTGTGATGTCATGTGACTTCTTTAAGAACTCAAACGACTCTCCGTTAAAAATCAGACTACGCGCATAGTCTTTATTAACCAACAGCAATGCCTCAGGGTGATTAACTGGTGTGCTATCCGACAAAAGATCATTCATGGGAAGCGTAGCAACCTCTGTCAATGAAAAGATGTTTTCGCTCACGATGACGAAGTCGTCAATTTGAAGACCCGAGATACAACGCTTGACCTCAGAAAAACTGACAACATATGACTCGATCAGCATGCTTCAACCTCCAACGCAATGGCTGATTCGTAGAGTTTTTTCAGATCTTCAGTGACAACACAGATGCGAACCAGATCGATAGCATCAGTTTTCTTCTCGAATTCATGCAAGGCCTTCGCTGTAATTCGTGCTGCGAGCAATGGCGGAAACTTAAACACACCCGTTCCGATTGCTGGCATAGCCAAACTTTTGATGCCGTTATCTCTGGCGGTATTGAGCATTGAAAACATCGCGAACGCCATGTACCGCTCAGGCTCTGTGTTCAGAATGTAATGTGCTGAACGAACATGAATCACCCATGGATTAGCAAGGTTGAATCCTGGCGTAATCAACGCTGCACCAAGCTCTAGTGGCGCAAAAGGTTGACAAAACTTTTCAAGCTCAGGACCGGCCGCTGTATAAATAGCACCAGCGACTCCTGAACCTAATCGCAGATTTGCATTGGCCGAATTAACCAGCGCATCAACATCTGGTTGCATCACAATATTTCCCACGACAACTTCTATTTTCATTCTCGTACTTTCAATCTGAACTGCAGATGAATTCGGCGACGACTTTTTTATCTCGAATCACAGCAAAGCCTGAACTCACATTTCTTGGTTGCAAATATTTCGGAGAGCCAGACTCTTTGCTACTCCAACCCTTGGTCTTAAACATCCATAGTTCATCGGCATGCTCCAACTGCGCTAGCAAACCAATCCACCCTTGGTGCAGGTGCCCGAAAGGCAAGCTAGGCACTCGCCCCAGTGGGTCTGTCACATAACTAGACGCTTCAACAACAAGTGGGTCTACTTGCTTAATTAAGCTATCTTTTTGGCAGGTAAATCTTGGTTCATCCGTACTAGATCGAAGTTCTGTTTTTTCAACGAACAAAGCATGAGCGGCAACCAATATGACGACTGGCCATGCCAAACAAAATGTAAGCAGCAATCCAAACCAAGTCAGCGACTTCTTCAACTTCTCTTTCATAGTTCTCTCTTTGGCTAGAGCAGCGCTCACCTCCGTGACCCAAGCTGAAGGCTGTTCTTTTCGATGAAAGATGTAAACAAGCAATCTCAGCAATGGCAGCGTGATGACGCCTATTCCAAAGTAAACAAGAAACGAATGTAGAAATTCATCAGACATCAACCCGCTCCTGGCGCTTAGTGGACTTTTGAAACAAAACGAATAAGCTCCAAATCAACATTTCAATCTCTCCCAAAAGTTGTCATTGCACCAATTGCATAGCCTGAACCACCCTTGCCTGTGCCCAACCCGTTTGTCTCAATACGTTCATTAAGAACAATGCCGTTTTCAACTTGAACGAACAAATCTTGTTCGTAGCCGCTTGCGTACCCCATGTGCACATAATTCAATAGCTCCCCCATCGGACAGCGCAACTCACCTGTGTACCAATGCGCAAACACACCATCTGGGTAGTCGGGGAACAAATAAGACAGGTCAACTTCCTCCGTCTTCTCGTCCTTGCTTACAAAGCCCTTTAGCTTGGCCAAATAAAGGCGACCACCTTCAATCGTCCAAGTGCCAACATAGCCACGCCATAAAGCAGTCGAAACCGAACAAAAGCAAATTGATTTAGGGGTGCTCCGGAGATACGTACTTAGGGGATTACTACAAAGTGAAAGTTTCTCCCCCTTGTAGATCAGGGCTTCAGCCACTTGTGCTGTCATGCATCATCCTTATTCAGTTTTGACAACTAGTCTGACAAATCGAAAGCTCAACGCATGAGCTTGCCAACTGACGAATGCTGTATGCAGTCACAGGCTCTCAGGCTCATCTGGCAAGCTTGATGCGTGAAAAACTCTAGGAATGTCTATCTACACAGCCATCATCTCGTCGCTGCTCGCCCTTAATTCATGTCTGCTCTGGGCCCGAATGACCACAAAAGCACCGTCCCCCGTTACTTTTGAGACCAATCACCCAGCCCCGTTGGCTTTCTGGATTGCTAGGGAATATGGCTCAATTGCCCTACACCCACGCCCGGGTAGTAAGCAACGGGCCGCAATTGCCTTGGATCAACTCTTCGGCATTAATCAACTTGAGCCTTAAATGCTTAAAAGTATGATCAATGTATCTTTTATAAAAGACAACTTGGACTTCACACATGAGCGAAATTGATCGCCTCTACAGCTACCGCACATTGCTCACTGGCCGCAGGGCCGTACCGCGTGACGAAATCCTGAGCAAGCTCGAAATCAGCCAGGCCACCTTCAAACGTGACTTGGCTAAGCTGCGTGACCGCCTGAACATTCCAGTTGTCTTTGACCGAGACTTGGGTGGTTATCGCCTAGACACCACAGACACGCGCCAAGAGCTGCCTGGCCTATGGTTTAGCCAAGACGAAATATTGGCCTTGCTGACCATTCAAAACATGCTCGAACAACTTGAGCCTGGCCTCCTCGGCCCCAAGCTCAAGCCGCTTCAGCAACGACTGGACGACATGCTTACCGGGCAGGGGCTGAGTGCTGAAACGCTCTCTCAACGCGTACGGTTGGTACACGCAGGAAAACGCCGCATGAAGCTGAAGTGCTTCGAGCTAGTTGCCAAAGCCACTCTTGAGCGCAAACAAATCAAAATTCAACACTTCAATCGCCAAACGGGTAAGACAGTTGAGCGGACCATCTCCCCCCAACAGCTGGTGCACTACCGTGACAACTGGTATGTCGATACTTGGTGTCACCTACGTAAAGAGGTGAGAAGCTTTGCGGTGGATGCCATTGCCGAATGCGAACAACTCGACGTTGACGCCAAAGAGCTAGATGCCGACCAACTTCGCACATCAATGCAAAGTGGATACGGCATCTTTGGCGGTGCTATTAAAGGCTGGGCCAAATTGAAATTCACGCCGGAGCGTGCGCGGTGGGTCAAACATGAAGAATGGCATCCTGACCAAAAAGGACATGAAGAAGCCGATGGTTCTTACATACTTGAAATTCCTTACTCAGACGAGCGAGAACTAGTTGGAGACATTCTTCGTTTCGGAAAAGATATACAAGTGCTTGGACCTCAAACACTTAAGGCTCAAATCAAACTGCAACTCGACGAAATGCATCGTCAGTAATTACCTGGATTTCTATTTCGAGCATCTTTAGTAAGTCGGCGGCTTAGCGAACGATTTCCATCAGCTTTCCAAAGCTGTTCACCACGTCGTACTTCACGTTTTCGGGGGCAAATTTCTTATTGATTTCGGCAAAGAACTTGCGGGCACATTCGATCTTGGTGGCCTCAATCGGGCGCAAGTCCATGCTAGACATGGAGCCCTTGGTTTCGGCCACAAAGTACACGTGCTTGACGCTGCCTTCTTTGAATGAGATGGCCCAGTCGGGGTTGTAGTCACCCACCGGCGTAGGGATCAAAAACCCTCTGGGCAGTTTGGCGTAAACCACCACATCTTTGCTGCTTTCCAGCTCTTTCACAAACTCGCGTTCGATGTTCGAGTCAGTCAGCACATAGTCGTAAATGTGCCGCTCCAGCTTGTTACCGGCCTTGCTCAGGTCTTGCTTGGTCTGTCCGGCGGTGAAGATGTCCGAGTCAAATTGCTCGGCCACGGTGTCGTAGGCCAAGTGCTCGATGATGACCGTTGCCTTTTGTTCGTTGATCACCCGAATCGCCTCGGCCATGAAGCTCTCAGGGTTGGTTTTGTACTGCGCAAAAACGGCAGCATTCACGCCTTGCAAAATATCGGCAATGGTGCGGCGGGTTAAAACAGTACCCTCAGCCAGTTTGCCAATCAGGTCGTACTTGACAGTTGAATGAACCGAAATTTTGTTGTCCTCAACTTCGGTTGCCATTAATACAAATGCATCACCCTTTTTTAACTCGTCACCAGTAATGTGCGCAACCTGCTCACCACGTTGAATCGTGTACTGCAAAGGCGTGACACGCAAACCAGCGGCTTTGCTGTTGATAGCGGCAATAGCTTTTTGTACCAGCTCGGCTGAATCGAAATGCACGGTGTAAGCGGCTTTGTGATTGATGCGACTCCAAAGCGCTTTGAACTCTTGCTTGTCAAAGTTGGCATTAGGCAGCAGCTTCTTGGCTTTGCGGCCATCGTCTGGCTTGGGCATCTGGCCTTCGCTGAACACCGTATCCACCAGTGTGATGACCTGCTCTGCCATGGGCAGCAAGTCTTCTGGCAAAGGGGCCAAGGTGCAATCGGCTTTGGCCTGGTGGTACTTCTCGGTGATGTTCCGCTTCTTATCGACGTATCCGTTTTGGATCAGATAAAACTCGATGTCGGTGGCTTGTTCGTCGGTCAATGTCACATCGCCCATCGGCGTCTGCAGCACCTTGCCCACGAAGAACGCCTTGTCTGCCACGCGGGGGCGCTCTGACAGAGATTCGCTGATGTCTTTCTGCAGTGCGGCCACAAAGTTTTTGTAGCTCTCGCTGGCCACCACCGTCAGCACGTTCACGTCGTGCACGATGGCTGGGTGGTCTACGCGGTCACCGTTTTGGTTCACGCACAGGCGCAAGCCGCGACCCACCTCTTGGCGGCGCGAGATGGTGTTGTCGCTGTGCTTGAGCGTGCAGATCACAAACACGTTGGGGTTGTCCCAACCCTCACGCAGGGCCGAGTGCGAAAAGATGAAGCGCACCGGCTCAGCAAACGACAGCAAGCGCTCTTTGTTTTTCAAAATCAAGTCGTACGCATCCACGTCGTTCGACAAACCCGCGTTCTCACCGCGCTTTTCCACATCCGGGTCAGTCAAGCGCTTGCTCTTTTTGTCGATTGAAAAGTAGCCGCTGTGTGTCTGGTCTACTGCAATGCCTTTGAGGTACTGCATATAGGGCGTGTCATCCAACTGAAGCACCTCATTCAGGTACAGCTGGTACTCCTCTTCAAACACACGGGCGTATTCACCTTTTTCGTCGGCGGCGCTGTAGTCGCGGTACTTGGCCACCTCGTCAATGAAGAACAAAGAAAGCACCTTGATCCCCTGGGCAAACAACGCCTGCTCTTTGTCAAAGTGCGCTTTGATCGCCTCGCGGATCTGAATGCGGCGCAACGTCGCCTCATTCACGTCCCCCACCGCCTCACCCACTGACAGCTCCACGCCGTTGGTAAAACTCAGCGTATCGGTGTTGGCGTTGATGTCGGACACCACATAGCCTTCGTACTGGCTCAGCCCGTTGGACATGACAAACAAGTTGTCGCCCTTACCTAGCTTACGCGGTGCGGCTTTGATTTCGCCATTGGCCAGCTTGATCTCCAGCTCCACACGCGCCTCAGGGGGCTTTTTGGTGGAAATCTCAATCGACTGCAAAAACAAATACGCACTGGTACCCGCCAGCCCTTTCACGGCGATGCCTCGCACATCAATCTTCTTGACCAGCTTTTGGTTGTAGGCGTCCAGCGCGTCCAAGCGGTGAATCTTGTTGTGCGTGGTTTTGTGGGTGGCCGAGTAGCGCAACACCATGAGCGGCTTGAATTTACTCAGAGACTCTAAGGTCGCAGCGCCCTCCATTTTTTGTGGTTCATCCATGATCAAAATCGGCCTGTTGGCGCTGATCACATCAATCGGGCGACGGCTCTGAAAATCATCCAGCTCGTCGTAAATGCGCTTGTTGTCTGCGCCCTTTGAAGCAAACGCCTGCACATTGATCACCATCACATTGATGCCCGCGTCACTTGAAAAGCTCTCTAAATGGTGCAGCTGCTTGGAGTTGTAGGTGAAGAATCGCGCCTTCTTTTTGTACGTCTCCAGAAAATGGTCCGCCATGATCTGCAGCGACTTACTCACCCCCTCGCGAATGGCAATGCTGGGCACCACCACGATGAACTTGCTCCAGCCATAGGCCTCATGCAGGTCAAACATCGTTTTGATGTAGCAATAGGTCTTGCCCGTGCCGGTTTCCATCTCAATGTCCAGATTGACCGCGCAGACCTTATTGCTGGCCAGCTTGGGCGAGATTGGCAAGTTTTGCTTTCGCTGTACCTTTTGAATGTTGTCCAGCAAAGCAAATTGCGTGAGCGTGACGTCGGCATTGCGAAAAGCCGCATCTTGCTCGGCCACTGCAGGCGCGTCTTCCAAAGCCAAGGCCGCTTGGGGGCTGGCGGGCACTGCCAGCTGCACCCCAGTGTCCATCCGATAGCGAACACCCCCATGCGCGGGGGCCTGGCCCGCAAAGCAGTCCACCACCGCCTTCACGGCGGCCGACTGATAGGGCTGAGATTTGAACTTGATCTTCATTGAGCGATTACCTGTTGCCTGTGTTTGTGGAGTCTGCAAACTCCACAAACTTCTTTGTGGAGCCTGGAAGACGTTTTAGACTCCGCAAAGTCACTTTCTTCTCTGCAGTCTTTCTGCAATCCGATGACTTTTGACTAATTGCAGAGAGGCATAAGCTATTGATTTCATTGAACATATTTGAAAATCTCTCGGCAAATCTCTAATTTCTCTCGGCAATTCATACTTTTTCATTCTGCAATTTGTCACCTGTTTGTGGAGCCTGCAAACTCTACAAAACCATTTGCGGAGTCCAAAACAAAAAATAGACTCCACAAGCCGCTTTGTCACTCACAGAGGCTCCACAAGATGTTCAAAGCACATCCCGCCCCTCAGCCAAGTTGACCAAGCGGGGGAAGCACAAAGTCGCTGGCCGTCGGCCACTGCCCGCCTCCAACTCCCGCAAGATCCCTGCGTCCCGCATCTGGCGCAATAGGCCTGGGGTCGTTTTCTCATGGACACCGAATTCTTTGTGCAGCTGAGCCGTGAGGTCAGACGAACGGAAGATAGGCTTACTGAAAATAGCGTCGAGCACATGCACTGTGTACTGCGAGTGCGTGGCTTCTTGGATGGCCAGCTTCATCTCTTCGTACAAGGCCTGGATGGCAGTCACCCGGGCGCTGTTCTGCTCAGCTTGTGTCACGATGGCTTGCAAGAAAAAGGCAATCCAACCGTTCCAGTCGCCATCAACCGAAATCGCCTTCAGCCGCTCGTAATAGTCTTCCCGATGGTTTTCTAGATATTCGGACAGATAGAACATCGGCTGTGACAAGGCCCTCTTCTGGTACAGAAAGAGTGGAATCAGAATGCGCCCAATTCGACCGTTGCCGTCCTTGAACGGGTGCAGCAGCTCAAACTGCGCATGCACCACCGCTGTTTGCAACAAAAAGTCCAAATCAGCGCCATCCATGTAACGCTCCCAAGCCTGCAAGTGGTCTGGCAGCTGCACCGGATTGGGAGGAACAAAGGTGGCCTGCTCGATGGTGCAGCCGTGCTTACCGATCCAGTTCTGATCCCGCCGGAACTCACCAGGGGTCTTGTCTTGCCCACGCACGCTACTCATCAAGATGCGGTGCAACTCGCGCACAAAGCTCAACCGGATCGGGTAATCCTTCAAATACTCGCGCGCGGAAAATAAGGCCTGCCGATAATTGCTGATTTCCTGAATGTCTTGAAATTTTTCACCCTCTTTCAGCATGCCCGCTTCTTGCTCCAGCACCTCATCCACAGTAGCCTGAGTGCCCTCAATCTTGCTAGAGAGCACCGCTTCTTGCGTGGTCAGTGGCGACAACATCACCGCCGGGTTGGGGATGCCCTGCAGCAAGCCGTCATAGCGGGCCAAGGCCGCATTGGCCTGCCCCACCAATGGCAGCAGTAACCGAAAGTCCAAGTCGGTCACCGGCAGAAGATTAGGCTCGTAAGGCTTCATTTAAAACTCCCGTCAGAGGCACTTGACTTCGGTCGATGGCGAGAGCTGCTTGAAAATTTGCTCCACATTGATCTTGACCGCGCTGTCTTTGAAGCCTGCATCGCGAAACACCGCACGCAGGGACTGGTGCTTCGCCAGAGCCTTCACAAACTCTTCGTCCACCCCGCCGTGCGCGTCAAAGCAGGCGACCAGCGCATTGCCATCAACAAAGAACACATCTTTGCCTTGAATGGTTTCTTTGGCAATGGGCAGGGCCAGGTCAACACCCCAATCGAGCATCACCTGGAACAGCAGGTCTTCGGGTGTGCGGTCGGGTTTGATGTTGTCGACGAACATGTCGAACTTGACTTTGTCCAACTCATCAGGTGAATAGAAGATCTCCGCCATGTTTGAGGAGTCGATTTTCAGCACACGGAAACCCACGTCCTGATCACCTGTGTTGGACTTCTGACGCAGCTCGGTTGCGAGATTTCGCACCCGCTTCAAGCCCATTTCAAAAATCGTTGCCATCGAGGGCTCGGGTGAAGGCAGTGGCTCAGCGATTTGAACGGCAACGAACCGCCGATTTCCGCCGTCCTCTACATTTTGTTGAAGAATGGCATGTGCGGTGGTGGCGCTTCCACTAAAGAAGTCCAGAACAATATCGTCACTGTATGGGCTCGTAGCGAGTTGCAGAACTCGCTGCAAGAGTTCGACTGGCTTTACTGAATTGAGCACGTTCTCTGTTTCTTCAAATTGAACGTACTTCAGTAACGCTTTTTTCGCGTCCTGCGTGTGGCCCACCTCGTCGTAGAACCAAAGGGTTTGTGGAGTTTTACCTTGTTTGACCTCTGTCAGAAACCTCTTCAGGCGTGGCATGTTATTGCCATCAGCCCCCCACCAGATCCTCTTGTCTGCATCCAGCTTTTTGAAATTTTCTTCGCTTACTCGCCAATAACTCCCTTTTGGTGGGCCACCGATAATCCGGCCGGATGGGCACTTCACTGAATAAAGTCCAGCGTCATACCTATTGCGTGCAGTGAGGTTATCCGACTGCCATACGCCACGAGTATCGTTGTCAGGGTTCTTGTACCGAGCGATCATCTCTTCAGTTTGCGGCAGAAGATTGGGAGTCCAACTGTCGCGATTTTTTGCATAAACCAAGATGTAATCATGATCTTCGGAGAACCAGCGCGCGCTGTTCTTTGGAGAGAACACCTTTTGCCAAATAACTTGAGCAACGAAGTTGTCCTCGCCAAACACCTCGCTAGCCACCTTGCGCAGGTTGTCCACTTCGTTGTCGTCGATGGAAATAAAAATCGCGCCATCGTCCTTCAATAGGTTGCGTGCAAGCCGCAGCCTGGCGTAAATCATGCTGAGCCAGTCTGAATGAAAGCGTCCATTGGCTTCGGTGTTCGCCACAAGGCGACTGCCTAATTCGTCTACCTGCCCAGTGACTAACCGGTAGCCCTCGACATCTGCGCTGTAGTCATCGTCGTAAATAAAGTCGCGCCCCGTGTTGTAAGGCGGGTCGATGTAGATCAGTTTGACCTTGCCGAGGTATGTCTCCTGCAGCAACTTAAGCGCCTCTAGGTTATCGCCCTCAATAAACAGGTTCTTTGTATTTTCAAAGTCAACGCTCGCATCACGGCACGGACGCAGAGTTTTGGCAATCGGGGCGTTAGCAGCGAGCAACGACTCACGCTTACCCGGCCAGTTCAATTGATAGCGCTCTTGCTGGCCTTCCACAATCGAATCTGACAATTCTTGGCGCAACTGGTCAAAGTCCACCGCCAGCTTCACACTGCCATCCTCGTCTTTGGCCTCGGTCACACACCCCGGAAACAGCGCCTGAATGCGGGCAATGTTGTCTTGCGTGAGGTTGGGCGAATGCATTTTCAGTTTGTCCATGGTGCTTCTCTCGGGCGCTGGTAATGTGCTCAGCAGCTCAGTTCTTGTGCTTCGGTTTTGAGTTGTCGCAGCTGGGCGTTGATGCCCACCTTGCGGTTGAATTGTTTTTCTTTGGCCAGCTGGGCCTGTGTTTTTTGAATGTCGCGCTGCAAGGCGTTGAGCTTACCCAATCGCAGCACCAAGTCGGCCAGCTTTTCTTGCGGACGTGCGGTCAGGGGGATGAGTGCACGCAGCAGGCTTTCGTACAGAGCGGCCATGTCCAACACCACGGGCAAGGCTTGGCGTGGGGTGCCGACGGGTAGCCAGGGGCTGGCAAAGTAGTCGCTGCACACCCACTGGCTGGCATCGGCTTCACTTGGCCGTTTGTGGCAAGCCACCATTTGGGTTCGACCTTCAAAGGCAAGCTCAAACACGATGGGGAACTGCACCGCGCCGTCAATGCATCGCAGCACGTCAAGGTGCAGCTCGGGTGTTTTGAGCTGGATGCCGAACACCTGTACCTCGGGCACGCCAGGTCTGGCGGGAAGGTTGATGGTTTCGGGGGCCAGTTTGTATTGCCAAACGATTTGGTCCACCTGGGCCACAAACAGGTCTTTGAGGCGGGTGTTGGCCCCGCTTTTTTCGTAGAGCTTATTTTTGGGCAGCGGTCGGCCAAACGCCGCTTGGGGTGGGTAACTGAACAAGGCTTTGTTGTCGGGCTCACTCATGGCGTATCTGTCATGGGGTGGCCTGTATCACCAAAAAGCTGACCAATTCAAAGTCGTTCAGGCCCGTAATGGTTTGTGTGAGTGCCGTGGTTTTGCCGCCGCTGAACAAACTGTCGATGTCTTTTTCTTCTTTGACGTCGATCATGGAGCGGATGCTTTGGCCCAGCAGGTCTGAATAGGCCTGCATCTGGCGGCCATCGGCCGTTTCTTGGTTGAAGCTTTGGCATGCGGGCAGCACGGGTTCAGTCTGGCCTTTGCAGGCGGTTCGCACCAGATCGAGCAATCGCTTGACTTCAGTGTGGTCGTGCACCACTTGACCTGCGCGGTTGATGTAGACCAAGTAATACGGGTGCAGGCGGTTGTGCTGGTTGACCTGCACACCGCTGGTGCGATTACGCAGAGTAAAGATAACGCCAGGCTGCAGCCCCATGGCCGGGTTGGCGCTGACAACGGCGTGCATGCCGTTTGGCATATTGGCCAAGTCGCCATGGGCTTTGACGTAGTTGAGCAAATCCATACGGAAGTCGTTCAGACCCAGGTCGGTGATGGACACTCCGGTTTTTAAATCTTCTAGCTCAATGACTTCGTCTTGCAGACGGCGGAGTTGTTCTTTGCGGTAGGCCACGTCGTTGGCTTGCGCAGACAGCACGTTGTCGTCACCCGTGGCGGCCAGGTCGGCAATGGTCATGCGGCTTTCCACCCGCTCTTTGAGGCGGATGTATTCGTCCAGCGAGATGTCGGGCCAGTAGTTGACCAGCTGGATGCTGCTGTTGGGCGAGCCAATGCGGTCCACCCGACCAAAGCGCTGGATGATGCGCACCGGGTTCCAGTGGATGTCGTAGTTGACCAGGTAGTCGCAGTCTTGCAGGTTTTGGCCTTCAGAGATGCAGTCGGTGCCAATGAGCACATCCACCTCGGCGGGCTCTTGCGGCAAGACCAAGGTCTTTTCTTTGGACCGGGGTGAAAAGAGCGTGAGCAGTTCCTGAAAGTCGTAGCTCTTTTTGAGGGTGGACTTGGGCCCACCACTGCCGGTGACCTTACCCGTATGAATTTGCAAAAGACTTTGCAGGTCTGGGGCCAGGTTGGCGAAGAGGTAATCAGCCGTATCAGCAAAGGCCGTGAAGATCAGAACCTTCTTGTTGCCAGGATTGATGGGGTTGGCAATCTTGCCCAACACCAAGGCTTTGAGATGTTGAAGCTTGGCATCATCAGCAGGTGTGATTTTGTGCATCGAGGCCAGCAGCGCTTCGATGATTTGCACGTCCACTTGCAAGTCGTGTTCCCACGAGGGTAAGTCCATGTCAGCTAGGCTGATTTTGATGCGTTTACCAATTTCTGAATCGCCCACGTCTGGCAATTCGTCTTCTTCAGCGTCTAGGTCGGCCAGGGCTTCCGTCAAATCACTCACATCGCTTGTTTGACCTGATTGGTTAAATGCGCGGATTTTTTCGAGCGTACTGACATGATTCGCTTTGAGCGACTCCAGGGTCAAGCGAAAGGATTGAACCGAGCTTTCCAGACGTTTGAGCAGGTTGGTTGTCATCAACGCCTGCAGACTCTTTTCGCGATCAACTTGCTTGAGCTTTGCGCCACCACCTGACACCTCAGTGTCATATTGCTCTTCGTACTTTTTAAGTCGACTTGGCAAGATGTAACTGATGGGCGCGTAGACGGCCAGCTTAAGCAAAGTAAGCTGTTGAAAAATCTCGTTAAAGCTCATCACATCGCCACGTGTTGTGAGCGGGCTATGAAATGTGAGTGGCTTGCGTCGTTCAGGAAATTGACCAATATCTTTGGTGTCGTAAAACGTTTGAATGTGCTTACGTGAGCGAGCAATAGTTACGCTATCGAGCAGTTCAAAGAAGTCGAAGTCGAGTGAATCCAAGATGGCGCGAGCAGTTCGCTCTTCGGGAGGCAGCTTGGCCCAGTCATTGAAGCAAGCTTGTGCTCTGCGAAAAATATCTTCAACCGTTCTGCCGGTTTTCAGTTTTTTACTGAGGTTCTCAGATTCACCCTCGTAAGCCAAGGCAAGTTGGTTGCGCAGGTCGTTGAAGCGGTTGTTGACTGGGGTAGCTGACAGCATCAGCACCTTGGTCTTCACGCCTTCTTTGATGACCTTGTTCATCAACTTTTGGTAACGCGTTTCCTTGTCTTTAAAAACGTCGTTGTTGCGAAAGTTGTGCGATTCGTCAATCACAACCAGGTCGTAATTGCCCCAGTTGATACGGTTGAGCGGCGTGCCAAACGATTCGCCACTGGTGCGACTCAGATCGGTGTGGCAGAGCACGTCGTAGCTGAAACGGTCTTTCGAGAAGATGTTGGTCTTGAGGTTACGGTTGTAATTGAGCCAGTTGTCGGCGAGCTTTTTAGGGCACAGCACCAACACAGACTTATTACGCAACTCGTAATACTTGACCACGGCCAACGCGGTGAAGGTTTTGCCCAAGCCCACGCTATCAGCCAAGATGCAACCACTGTAGGTTTCAAGCTTGTTGATGATGCCGGTGGCCGCATCCTTTTGGTAGTTGAAGAGCTTTTGCCAGATCAAGGTGCCCTGGTAACCCGTCAAGTCATTGGGCAGTACGTCTTCATTAATGTCATCCAAGAACTCGTTGAAGATGTTGTAGAGCATCAAAAAGTAGATGCTCTCAGGCGAGTTCTCTTGGTAGACCGAGTCAATGTGATCACAGATTTGATCTGTGACGTCTTGGAGCTTTTCTGGATCTTGCCAAATTTGGTTAAATAGATTGAGATAAGTGACCGTGAAAGCGGACTCATCCATCTTGTTGACCAAGTTGGAAACAGCGTTGCCAGGTTGGTACCCCAAATCTACTGCGGTAAAACCATGCAATGGCATGTACGCCGTGTCTGTCCCATCTCCCTGCACGCAAGCGAATTGCTGCATCGGCGATTGGGTTTGATTGGACTTGAACTTGGCTTTACGACGAATCCAATCTGCGCACTCTTTAGCAATGGCTTTTTGCGTGAGTTTGTTCCGCAACTGAATTTCAAACTCACTGCCATACAGACTACGTTCACGGTCTAGCTTGGGAATATGGAACTCGCGTCGCTCTTTACGAATCTTGTCAGCGGCCTCATTTGCAAGGAACGTTGGGGCAGTAAAGATAAAGTCGACCCCATCAATCTTCTCAAGCTCGGCTTTTAGCGCTTCATACGCGTACATAGAAAAGCACGAAGCCGCGATCTTGAGTCTTGTACCGGGCTTGAGCGTAAGTTTTAGGTCATCACCTAGCAAGCGATTGATGTTGTCTAGAAGTTCCATCGGCTAAAAAATAGGGTGCCATCTCTTACAAAATTTGTTGGTTTAATTATGCCTTGGACGCTTTAGCGCTCATGAGAAAATTAACTCCAATTAATTACCCGAATTGACGGATTAGAAGAATATTTCCAAACCACTATCGCTTAGTTTGTTGGCTTATTTTGTCTGTATCGAGGCTCATGCGGTGAGCCAGTCTTAGGCTCACGCTATGAGCCCCACGCCTTGCACCATTACATCCCCAGTAACGCAAGGAGCCTTAAATGCACAAACCGACCCTCGTTTTTTCGCCACTGCGCCATGCAGTGCCTGCCCAAGGTGGCTCTGTAGATTTGTTGCTGCGCGTGCAGGCACCCGACAAGCCCGCCAACCTTACTATTCAGCACACGCCCAAGCGCCTTGCCTTGGTGGTAGACCGATCAGGCAGCATGCATGGCGAGCCCCTAGATGAGGCCATGAAATGCGTGAGCCACATTGCCAAGCACCTCACGCCCAAAGATGACCTGTGCATCGTGGTGTACGACACCCGTGTCGATTTACTGATGCCTATTGGCCCCATGCTGTCGCAAGATGCGGTGCAAACAGCCATCAGCCAAGTGACCAGCGGTGGTTCAACCAATTTGCACGGGGGCTGGCTGGCAGGTGCTGAGCAACTTGAAGGCGGCTCTGACAACGCCATCTCACGCGTGCTGTTGCTGTCTGATGGCCAAGTAAACGCTGGATTGCGTGTGCAATCTGAAATTGAAGCGCAATGCACAGCATGGCAAGCCAAAGGCATTACCACCACCACGGTTGGCTTGGGCCGCAACTTCAATGAAGACCTGATGGTGGGCATGGCCCAGGCAGGTGGCGGGCAAAACTATTACGGTCAGCGGGCAGAAGACTTGTTTGATAGCTTTGATGAAGAGCTCTCGCTGTTGCAAGCGATGTATATGCGCAAGCTTTACGTCAAGCTAATGCCTGCTGCGGGTGTGATTGTGGAAATGCTCAGCCCCGCCACCCAACAAGCCGATGGCACCTACCGCATGACTGACCTGGCTTGGGACTCTGAGAGTTGGCTGGCTGTGCGCTTGCACATCAGCCCATCAGCTCCAGGCACGATGCGTGACTTGCTCGCAGTTACGTTGACCGGAGCAACGATGGATGGCAACCACGTTGAGGCCTCTGCCCCGCTGCTGCAACTTGAAGCACTCACGCCTGATGACTATGCGAAGTTAACTGTGGATGAGCTTGCAGAGCGTCGACTGGATGAGTTGCGATTTGCCAAGGCGTCGACCAAGTTGCGCGAGCTTGCAAAAGCTGGCCGGGTTGATGCTGCACGCACACTGCTGAACGAGTTAGAAGCAGAGTTTGGCAAGAACAAATGGTTGATGGCAAAGATTGAGCAACTGCGACACCTTACCGAAGAAGACATGGAGATGATGAGCAAGGAAGTGCAGTACTCGGCTTTCCGCATGTCTCGACGCCTTGCCTCAAAAAGTGAGATGGCATTTTGCGTAGACGAGACCGACCTAGACATGCCCTCTTTCCTTCGCAAGAAAGAAAGCGAAGGCAAAGGACGTACAAGTCGTTAATCAATAGGTCGGCCCGCAAAGGCCGACTTTTTCACTCAAGCACTCATACCTAAAGGTATGGCTCAAACCTCCAGGTCCAAATTTGACAGACCTAGCAGAAATAGCGTTTGATGAAAAAAGGCAAGCGAGGTGCCTGCCTTCAACACAATCGGAGTTCCACATGACTACCCCCACACTCAGCGCCGTGATTCGCATGGCTCATTCAGTTGCTCAACGCGATCTGCAAGCACCCAAGCGTGAAAGCACTCCTGCGATGAAGCAAGCCATTGAATCGGTATTGCAGATGATTGAGGCGAAGTCTGGCAGCGGCGCGGAGATTCAAAAGCTCGCAAAGTTGGTCAGACAAGCCCTCTAAGACTCACTTCTAAAATCTATATATGGCTCAAAACGAAACAACGGTCATTGCGAAAGATGGCCTTCGCTACAAATCAAAAAGCTCTGGCTCACCGTTTGGCGCTCAAGGCAGCAACATGGGCACGATGAGTTGCTACAAATGCGGCTTGCACAAGCCCCGCGCTCTTGGCACCTTCAAGCGCCTACTGAACCAGAGCATGTTCATGTGCGGTGATTGCAAACCGATGAAGGCCGAGGCTGTTTCAGCTTGATTGGATCTAATGATGACTAGATACGTGGAGCTGATGAAAAAACTGCAGGCTCTACCTAGTGAGCAAATTGTTGCCATGGGTTTGCATGAGACCTCCCAGGGTAACCTTGAAGCGGCAACATACATCTGCGACTATCTAGCTACTCGTAAGAAGCAAAAGTTTCGTAACCAACTCGTTCGTGGAATGGCCTCGATGGGTTTTGAACCGATTGACTTTCTATCTAAAGCACGAGAAATCGCTCAGACTTTTCAGAAGACCACCAAGGGTTCTAACCACGTATACGTCATCTTGCTGGATGGATATGCAAAGCAACGTTATGGCGTGTATGTGGGCCAGACATCACGCAAAGTAGAGGCAAGGTTTGAGCAGCACATCACTGGGCACAGATACGCGGCCCGATGCCATCGAAAAATGACCATCTTGCTGCCATCTTTGTTTGAGCACCTAAACCCTTTATCGACCAAAGAGGCACTTTTGCTTGAACAACAGCTGGCTGAGGCATTTTCCATGCACGGCATCAGAACTGAAGGTGGGCACTGATAGCCGACTTGACAACACTCACCGGAAGGTTACACTTAGTGAAACTTTCCGATGAGTAAAGAATGCAGCCTATCCGCCAACTGATGAACACAATCAGCGAGCTTGCTAGCCCGCAGGCTTGTTTGTTTACGCCTGCGGACTTGCGCTCGGTTCTCCCCAATCACTCGGACGCGGCCTTCAAAACATTACTGAGTCGTGCGGTCAGTGAGGGGCACCTGACAAGGCTATGCCGAGGCTTGTATTTGTACGAAAAAGCGGGGCCTGATCGCGGATTGATCCTGCCTCATGCAGCCGCCAAACTTCGCCCACTCGGGCTGAACTACTTGAGCTTAGAGACTGTGCTCAGCGATGCGGGCATCATTTCACAAATTCCCATGAACCGCATCATGGTCATATCCTCCGGGCGATCTGCTGTCATTGACTGTGGACGATGGGGAAGCATTGAGTTTGTCAAAACATGCCAGCGCCCCGACGAACTCGTTGGCAACCTTGCCTATGATCCTGTGGCCCGACTATGGCGAGCCAACGTCAAGCAAGCACTCAGAGACATGAGAGTAACCCACCGCAATCTTGATTTGATCGATTGGAAAGCTGCCCATGAATTTGTTTGATGAACTGGTTGATAAAGCACTCAACAACTTGCAAGACCTAACTCCCTTGCGTGTGGTCGTCGAAAAAGAATTGCTTCACCACGACATCTTGCGCGTGCTCAGTGGCGCAGGCCTGCTAACAAACCTCACGTTCATTGGTGGAACATGCCTTCGCGCGTGTTACGGCTCTAACCGATTGAGTGAGGACTTAGATTTCACCGGCGGTGCTGACTTCACCCGCGATCAGCTTGCCGCCATGAGTGAGATCTTGGTGGAAAGTCTCAAAGCCAAATACGGATTAGAAATCAACGTCACAGCGCCTGTGCGTGAAGAAGGCAACGTGGACACATGGAAGCTCAAAGTCCAAACTAGGCCAGGCCGCAAGGATTTGCCCGCTCAACGTATCAATATTGATGTGTGTGCCATACCTAGCTACCAGCCTCGCCCTATGGCACTTCTTAACCCCTATGGGGTTGAGATGGGCACAAGCGGATTGATTCTGCAAGCGCAAACGCGAGAAGAGATTTTTGCGGACAAGCTAGTGGCTTTTGCATTGCGTCCTAACAGGCTCAAGAATCGGGACCTGTGGGACATTGCTTGGTTGCATCAGCAACAGATCAAGCCAGCTCTTGAGCTCATAAAAAACAAACTCAACGACCATCACGCTCGGATCGACACGTATTTGAAAGCGTTTTCAGAGCGTGCCACATCCCTGCAAAGCGACCCAGAGATCGTGAAGGAATTTCGAAAAGAAATGGCTCGATTTCTTCCGAATACGACAGTCAAGGAAACCGTGAATTCAGAAAAATTCTGGGAGTACTTGAGCAATTTATTGGCAAGCTATCACCAAACATTGGCACAAACATTAAGCGGGCAGGAACTGCCTAGCACCTTCAAAATGTAAGGCTTGGCAGAAAGTCAACTCTCAGATTTTTTTAGGCTGTTAAATTTTTCAGCCATCGTTGGATTGCCCCTCGTGAGCTTCTTGATAGTTAGGTCTTCAGCCTTGTCATTCGCTAGGCGAAGGTTGTTTGCCGATTTGAAGAGTGCCTCTTTGGTTTTCTCCAAATCTTTGATAGCTTCATCAATTCGCTTCACTGCCTCCTCAAACCCATCGGAAGCAAGTCGCCAATTGCGGCCGAATGTATTTTTGAAGTCATCCAGTTGCTCCTCAAACCGGGTGATGTCTAGATTTTGAGCTTTGACAAGCGCCAACTCCGACTTGAACGCCAATGACTTCATTGAAGCGTTTCGCAGCACTGTGATGATTGGAATGAAGAACTGCGGACGAACAACATACATCTTGGGATAGCGATGTGAGACATCTACGATGCCAGTGTTGTACAACTCGCTGTCGGGCTCAAGCAGAGAAACGAGAACTGCGTACTCACAGCCTTTCTCGTTGCGGTCTTTATCGAGCTCTTTGAGGAAGTCTTCGTTCTTTTTCTTGGTCGCAGTTTGGTCGCTCTCGTTTTTCATCTCAAACATGATTGAGACAATTTCGATACCTGCGTCATCTTTGTCACGAAAGATGTAGTCACCTTTACTGCCCGAACGTGCATCGTTGTCTTTTTCAAAATATGCATATGGAAAAGCAGTTGCACGAATACGATTGAACTCAGTTTCACAGTGCTGCTCCAGCGTCTCCCCCACCATCTTGGTGGATAGACGAGCCTTCATGTCACGCAACCGGTCGATCTCATCGTTGCGGTCTTTGATTTGAGTTTCGTATTTGTCTTTCAAAGACTTTTCAGCCAACTGCTTCTCTAGCTCTGCGCGGTCAAGCTCATTTTTAAGGTGATCGCGCTCTTTTTCGACTGTGCTGACTGCTTCAGTAACAGCAAGCTTATTGACCAACCCTAGTTCACTGAGCTTGGCTTTGAGCTCATGAATTTCCACATCTTTAGAAGACATAGCTTCTGAAACCGCGAGCTTTCGGGCCACTTCTGTCTCATGCAGCTTGGCTTTGAGTTCTTGAATTTCTGCATCTTTTGACGCCGCAGACTTTTGGAGCTCATTGGCCACCTTGACTTGCGCAAGCTCGACAGCACTTTGCTTCTCACGCTCGGCCAATTCGAGGCGGTCATGCAATTGTTTTTCGAAGTCACTGTCCCTGACTTGCTTCAAGATGTCGGCATAGCCTGTTTCGTCAATCTTGAACGCTTTTCCGCAGTGGGGACACTTGATATCTTGCATATGAACTACCCTTTAATTGAAAAGCAACAGCAGACTTTGTCGCTTCGATAAGCCACTTTAATAAATAACAGGCTCAAACCATGAGCCCATGCGAAACCCAGACTAAATAATTCTGGGCAATTAGCGATTTAATCCCTTAGAAACCACTTCTTAAATAGCTAAACTTGCATTCATGGCCGCTATTCACCCCCCTATTGACTCACTGCACCTCACTACGCCTGGGGCTTATCGAGAGCGCGACATTCTTGAGCATCTAAGAGATGGTCTACCCGACGGATTTGAAATATTTCACAGTGTTGATTGGTCAGCGATTTACCAAAACCAACAGCGCTACGGTGAAGTTGATATTGTGGTGATGTCCCCTCTTGGGCATCTTTCGCTGTTAGAAGTCAAGGCAGGAGAGCTTAACTTTGATGAAGAGCATGCTTTTAAGCAGTACGGCCAACTCAAGAAAAATATCAGTCGCCAAATTCAATCACAAATCGGGAACTGGATTGGCCGAATCAATCACGAAGGCTTCCTAGGCGTTCGTGTGAATCACTTTCTTGTCCTGCCTGATCAAAAGGTTGAAGGTAGTACGGCACAGCACCCTAGAGAGCGAATCATCGACTCCGTGGACCTGCCAGATATGTGCTCACGTCTTAAGAGCAGTTTCGCGGTCGACCCCATGAGCGAGGAACTGCGTGAGCGTCTGCGTCTTTTCATTGAAAACAAACTCCAACTAGCACCTGATACATCGACACGCATTGATCAAGTATCTCGTATAAGCACTCGCTTGGCTGATGGCCTAGCCACCTGGGTGCCGAGAATCACGCACACTGGAGGCGTCTTCAAAATACAAGCCACCGCTGGCTCTGGCAAAACTCAACTGGCTCTCAAACTCTTGCGTGATGCTGCTTCACAAAAGCAAAAAGCTCTATACGTTTGCTACAACCGCCCCCTCGCTGACCATATCTCTAGTCTCTCGCCCAGCTCGGTAAATGTGTCGACTTTTCATGAACTCAGTGTAGACAACTACCGCCGTAAAGTGGATGAGCCTAATTTCTCTGAACCAGGCTTCTTTGATAAAGCAGCCAATTTGTTCATTAAAGATTCAGAAGAAGTGCAAGCCTCTTTGGATCTTCTCATCATTGACGAATACCAAGACTTTGATGCCGAATGGATTGAGGCTCTGCTGGCAAAGCTGAAGGAGAACAGCAAGCTCTACATCATGGGCGATTCTGAACAGGATTTGTATGAGCGAGCAGACTTTGATCTACCCCATGCGGTTCAGATCACGTCAAACGACAACTTTCGCAGCCCCAAACGGGTTGTAGACGTGATCAACCAGTTTGAACTCACTCCCGAAGCAATTCAAACCAAGTCGGCTTATGTAGGCGAAATGCCTGAGTTCATCAGCTACAAAGATCCAAGTTCCGGCGGAATCAAGGAAATCGAGAAATGCATCAATTCATTGACCGGTGCAGGCTACAAGAACGAAGAAATTACCTTACTCAGCTTTGCAGGTCGGAATAAGTCCAAACTTTTGCAACTCGATAGCTTAGGCGCCCACAGTCTTAAACGTTTTACAGGCGACTACGACTCAGCTGGCAACCCCAAGTGGACGAATGGTGAGGTGTTGGCAGAAACCATCTATCGCTTCAAGGGCCAATCAGCACCAGTAGTGATCTTGGGTGAAATTGACTTTGAGGAAATTACCAGCAAGGAGCTTAGAAAGCTCTTTGTTGGGATGACACGCGCTAAGGTTCACTTAGTTTGTGTCATGAGTGAACGGACTCAAGAACTACTAGCAAAGAGAATCGGACATTAATTTACAGGTAGCCCAATATCGCCTACCCCCATCAAAATGTCTTTCTCAATATCAAACGGCAACACTCGTAACTCTAAGTTTTCATCAAACAAAAATGGGGCTAAAGGAACATCAAATTTTGATGTTTTTGGATAAATAAGCGCCATAGATCCCTTACCGCCCATGTACTTGTGTCCATAGGCATGCATTTGATAAAAATCTGCCTGACTTAGATCAAACTTTTTCTCACGATTGGCCGCATTAATTCTTTTCCACTTTGTGTCCAGCACCCACTTTTTACCGTCTCGCTGAACAAATATATCCGGTTCAAGCTGAAAAATTCCTGCGCCGTTGAAGGTGCAGAGTGACTCACTAGCTGCGGGCGTTCTAATTTTCGAGTCCGAAGGAAGTTGAGTGCGCAACCAGTTGGCAACGTACTTTTCAAACAACTTCTCCATTGGAAAAAGAAGGCTTAGACCCTTATCTTCGCCAAGCACCGCCAAGGGTAAATGCTTTAACAAAAGCATTTCGCACCAAGGCTTGATCAATTGATAGTGATGCATGAGCCGATCATCGCTCCAGCGAGATAGATCGGTCCTGACATCTTGGCTTTCGGGAATGTCATACAACATGTGTGACACCTCTTGAGCGACTCTCCAACTGTCGGGATCATTAGTGGATTTTCTGACAACTTCAAGTGCTGATTTAATCAAGCGATTTTCAACTCTATCTGCCGTGAAGACATCATGCCTGACATTGAAAAAATGCTGACGACCTGGCGCCTGACGCATTTGTGCTGTGAGATTTAACTGACCTCTTAAGTAGGGCAGTTCCTCTTCGATGCGTTGATACTCAAATCGAACACCTCTCTTCAGCAATCTATCTAACTGCATCAAGAACTTCTTAATTACCCATTCTGAAATGGGACAATTAAACCGTTCTAGCGTTGCTTCTCCGACTTCTCTTGTAGGAAGCTCTAATGCTTGAACCAGCATTTTTCTGAGTATTGATCTACTACGATCTAGTTCGTCAGCATCATCATGCGTTTTAGGAAGAATCTCAATCGTGGTTCCACAAGGCGTCTGCACAACACCGACATAGTTATCTAACCGAAGCCACCGACGACCTTCGATTTGGATAAGCCGCGCACCTGCCTTAGAGAAGGATGCATTCAAAGTGCATAAATATTCGAATGCACTATCTGTAACCGTCGCTTGATCAGGAGATGCATGCACGAACTCGGTAGTGAGCCTTGCATATTCTCTAACACTTACAACATTTTTCACGATGCTAAGTTGTGATCAATGATTCCAAGGTAACTATTCAACTTAGAAAATGCTTTTCCATTGATCATCCAGAGATCCCTAGAACGAGATACTGCCACATCATCACCAAATAGAGCATTTCCATTGCTTGATTGCTTTATCACAAAGCGATACATGTCATCTTTGCGGTGATCATTCAAAATCCATTGAATACGCTGCCAATCATCAAAGAAGTACTCCTGTAGAAGCGGAATCACCTGATCTCGAAAGATCTCTGACAGCTTCGCGAGAGCATTCTCTTCAGTTAATCCGTCCAAAGGCAAAAAGTAAGCATGACCAATGCAGTGATCTCGGTCGAGAAGTGCTTCGATCCTCTGATTTATAGTTTCTAAAAGCTTTTCGACATTCAAAGACCCAATCAAAACGCTTCTTAGTAGTTTAGGGAGGGGCGGCATCTCTCGAAACACAAATCGGCGTCGTAATGCGATGTCCAAACCAGCAAGTGATCTATCAGCAGTATTCATTGTGCCGATGAGATAGACATTATTTGGAACGCTAAATGTCTTCTTTGAGTAAGGCAGTATGGTCTCAAGCACCTCCGGTGAACCAGCTCGCTTAGATGGCTCAATGAGCGTGATTAATTCACCAAAAATTCTTGATACATTGCCCCGATTTATTTCATCAATGATCAAAACGTACGGTTGTGAGACTTTTTCTTGCACAACGACAACATCATTCAACTTGACATCATCATCTTTAAGCTTTGAAGACAACTCCAACCAATCAAAGCGATCAATTGCATAAAGAGTTTTTGCTGCAAAGACTTTCCCATCATTCAGGGGCAGTATGTTCAAGTGAAGATCTTTGGCGATCCAATTCACACTACGAACGTTATTGAAGTCCTCGTAACCCAATCGAATTTCACTCGGAATATCAGCCTCAAATCGATAATCACCTGTGACCACTCCAATAGCAGCTACTTCTTTATTTGAGCGAATACAAAGAAGAACGTCGCCTTCGGTCATTTCATGAGCAAATGCACGGAGCGTATTTCTCTCATTCGTACCAATGTTTAGTGATTGGTCATCTAAATCCTGTAGGGAAAGATCTCCTAATTCACCCCAGCCAATTCGAACTTCATTGTGTTCAAAACAATAGTCACGCAAATCCGCTTTGCCTGTGCGTCCTATTGATACCTTCCAAATTTGAGCTCCTTCACGAACTCCAAGGCTTTCATCTACAACAGCATCACGACTTGCATCTGCGCAAAGTGACTTGAACACTCCTGGCTGTACGGCATATGAAATTTGCCTTGTCTCTTCATCCACAGAAGCTCTCACCCCCTCAACAAAGTCTTCGTAACCAAAACTTTGATGGAAGGTGACGAATCGAATGCGATGTTGCTTCTCAAGATCTGCAAAGCGTTCTTTAAGAGCGTTTCGGTTATTTTTATTCGCTTTTAAAAAAACAGGATCAAGAATCGACAGTGCGTGTTCAATTGTTGCGTAGGTCTTACCTGTACCAGGTGGTCCATACAAGATAGTGTTAAGAGGCATATTCATTTCTTGTTGTACCTTTTCATCATCCTCTGTCTCGAACTCTTCATCATCGTCTTCAGTTTGAAGATTTCCTGAGCGCACAATTTTTCTTGCAATTCTCGGCGTTATCACTTCATCAGGACTAGCGCCTCTCTCTAGCAAATATGCTCGATAAACATCTTGATTTTGCTGAGTCAGATGGGTCTCATCTAGCCACCGAAGGGCCATCGCTAAGGGTGAAGCATCAGCAAGTGGATGCTGCTCCGGAATTTCATCACTCGTGATCGACGGAATTGGCGCTATCAGCGATCCGTCTCGAACCTCCCATGCCAGCTCAGCAGGTCTCAAAATTTCAGTCAGTGCTTCCAACTTCAAATCAGCAAGATTGGTACCTCCTGCATTCAGTCGGAATCCGATAAAAAACTGGACTCCGTCTAAAAAAACAACAACTCTTGTAGAACCGACAAAATTACCACCATTCCTACTTAATCTAGAAATCGTACATAGTGGGCGCTCTCTAAATTTTTGAGAGTTATGTGCGCCATGAGGCATCAATGTGACAAGTCTCTTAACTAAAAATCTTGCATTGGTTACAGCAGCCTCTGATGTACCTAATTGATCTCTTGTAGTTTGTTTGCAGTAGTTTCGCAAAAATAGTTCATTCGAACTTAAATTGCGTTCTACATCTTCTGCAGACCATCTCATATTCACACCATTTTCTTTAATTTATCTATCTGCGCTGCTAATAAAAGTGAATGAATCACTGCAGTGGGCTCGAGTTGTTTTTACTTTCACAAATGATAAAGGAAAAAATCGATTTACCTCCTAGGTCGATCAGCACCGTAATCTAGACAGCACTTAAAAATCGAATGAAGAAGCAAGGGTACCAGTGCCTCCTAAAGTCACCACCTGAACATCCCCTTCCTTCTGCTCGGTTGAAATAGGCTAAATCCAAAGCCTTCCAGCAATCTAGCAAAACCGCGAAGAGAAGTGCTTTTACAGAAACTCTTAGGCCCAACCCATTTGCTGCAGCTTGTCTGGAACCCAGCGGCATAACGTGACAGGCCGAGGTCTCAATCAGCTAACTCTTGTTGCCGCCAAAAAAACTTTTCTTTTGATCCAGCCATTAACGGCCAGCAGAGCTGTCCTCTTAACCGAGCAGGGGAAGGGGTGAGCAACGCGAACCTCTCCCTGCGAGTCGGAAAGGTCTCCTTTGCGCCGAGCACATAGCGGCAGGGGTAAGACTACCTAGCTGCGGTGGCGTGGCCTCTAGGCCTCGTCTAACAGCGCTAGGACCCACACAACCCCTGACGCTGGTAAGGGCAGATTAGCGTTTGATGCACTAAGTGCAAAGCAGTCTGGCCCGGTTGCGAAAAGCAAATGGCCCAGGCGCTTTAAACGAGGCTTTAAGCAGCTTTTTAACCTCTGCCCTGTCCTACCCAGCGCCAACGACAAAAAACGCTCTATGGCGCTGATTTCAACAACCTAGAGGCAGGCGGGGCGTACGGAGCCTGCCAGTGAACGGGGCCGTATTGGTGACGCTCCGAGAGGACGCCACCACAGGCCAAGGCTCACAGTCTTGGATGTTGAAATTTGGTGAGGCTCGAATTTGTTCGGGGCCACCAACGGCTGAGGTGCATTTACCCGTCAGGGCGCAAGACGTAATGACAATCGCGTTCCCCCTTGAGGGGCTTGTGCCGCTTGCCGGCAAATGCGATGCGTTATTACGTTAAATCCACCTCGGCCCACCTAAGCAGGGCGACTGCGTAAACCCTTTGGGTTGAAGTGTCGTTGGGCGTGGTGTGCTGATAAATGATCTGTGGGATGCACCAAACAAGGTAGCGAAGTGCGTAAGGTGACAGGGCGACCAACGGGCGCACTGGCGACTTACTTGCTCTTGACGAAACTGAAAATCATCACACTATGAGTCAAAGCAAAACGAAGCGGGACAAGCGAGCCCCGAATCCGTAGCGAGGTACGAGCGAAGGGTGAGACGGCGAGCGCAAAAAAGAGGGAACTTCCAAGCCGAGCGAATTTATTTCAAATCAAGCCTTTGAAAAGATGCTGATCATTGAGGGAAAGCTAAGACTTAAACGCGGGGTTTTGGTTTTGAATAGGTATCCACACGCCATACTTCTTCGGAGCAGGTTTGCTCTGGCATTGTTTTGGCGCTGGTTTTTTGGAGATGGCTATAGCGATTTACCCCTTCACTTTTAGCGTTCATAGTCCACTAAAGTTCCAGCGTCATTTTCACGGAGCATAGGTTCTCAACTTTGGCCTGAACTTTTGGTCGTTTTGCATCGACTTTTTGAAAGGGGCGATCGGTTTCAAAAATTCGATTTTCTATGCCAACTTGAACTAGGCGTCCAGCGTGTGCATCTGTGTCTGATTTTGGTCTAGACAAGACTAAGACGAATTGAAATAAATTGCTGTTTGGTAATTTATTTCAGTGAAATAAAATGCAGGATGCGAATTTATTTCAATTCAGAGCTCGTAGGTTGTTGCACTTGAAACGCATCACAAAGTAAAAAAAGATGCAACTTGCAATATCAAAAAATCCCAGCACAAGAGCGTTCTCGTTGATCTCGAAATCAGCGAACCACCGACCGGCAAGTACCTTTATTGAATGCTGTGGAATTGCAAGTGGGTCAAGGAAGGTCCGATTTGCAGCGATTGCTGTCGGCTGACGCAACAAGGCACGACAACAGTAATGCTACGAAGCAGCTTTTCGTTTTGGCGGATGGCCCCTACACTGAGCGGCTGCTATGCGGAGTACTGCTGTCCTAAGCAGTG
>JACCDU010815305.1_pt1 | contig 56900 bp, 71 predicted proteins | sample 7446081 | NCBI WGS metagenome assembly JACCDU01 (sample SAMN15323447, study PRJNA562643) | freshwater metagenome | isolation source: river surface water | place: USA:Blue River Watershed | collected 2017-08-17 | reverse complement strand
GCTTGACGCCGATGCCCGAGGTCTGCGGGAAGCGGATCTTCTTGACGCCCATTTCCTTGACCAGGAAATCGATGATCTTCTTCGCGCCTTCGGTACCCTCTTGCCATTCGATGCCAGCGTAGATGTCTTCCGAGTTTTCGCGGAAGATGACCATGTCGGTCTTTTCCGGCTCGCGCAGCGGCGACGGCACGCCCTTGAAGTAACGCACCGGGCGCAGGCAGACATACAGGTCGAGTTCCTGGCGCAGCGCCACGTTCAGCGAGCGGATGCCACCACCGACCGGCGTGGTCAGCGGGCCCTTGATCGACACCACGTAATCCTTCAGGACCTTCAGCGTCTCTTCCGGCAGCCACACGTCGGGGCCGTAGACCTTGGTCGACTTTTCGCCGGCGTAGATTTCCATCCAGCTGATCTTGCGCTTGCCGCCATAAGCTTTCGCGACTGCTGCATCGATGACCTTGATCATCACGGGGCTGATATCCACGCCCGTCCCGTCACCCTCGATGAAAGGAATGATGGGGTTGTCCGGCACGTTAAGGGAAAAATCGGCGTTGACCGTAATTTTCTGACCCTCGGCGGGCACCTTGATATGTTGGTACATCGTTTAGTCTCCGAAGAATGGCGGAAAAGGGGGATTGTAAATTGCGTCTCGTGAACGGCAAAGTACTGCTGCAACATAGAGCCAGCGGCGCAAGCAAGTGCGCGCTTCGCTGGTCGTCAACCTTGAAATGTCTTATATAAGACATAAGACAGCATTTCGCATTATGCACTAATATTTTACAAAGTGCCATCGCCGGCACCTCGCAAACCCGGATGAAACCGCCATGTCATTGATTCTTTTCAATAAACCCTTCGACGTGATGAGCCAGTTCTCGGCCCATCTGACCCGACCCACGCTGGCGGCCTACCTCGACATACCGAACATCTACCCGGCCGGGCGACTCGATGCCGACAGCGAAGGCCTGATGCTGCTGACGGATGATGGCGCACTGCAGCACGACATCAGCCACCCGAACAGCAAAAAATCCAAGACCTATCTGGTGCAAGTCGAAGGCGAAGCCACGCGCGAACAGTTACAACGGCTGCGCGAACCGCTGGCACTGGGCGACTTCACGACACGCGGCAGCCACGCGATACGCATCGCCCCGCCCGACTGGCTGTGGCCGCGGAACCCACCGGTACGCGAGCGCAAACAGATTCCGACTTGCTGGCTGGCCATCACCCTCACCGAAGGCAAGAACAGGCAAGTGCGGCGGATGACCGCCGCAGTCGGGCTGCCGACGCTGAGGCTGGTGCGGCATGCGATCGGGCCATTCTCGCTGGCGTCGCATCCCTTGCTTCCCGGCGAATGGCGCGAAGTGACGACAGCCGAATGGCAGGGCGACACGAAGGACTGATGCCACCGCTAATGCGGATTACAATCGGGCACCTTTTGCCACTACATTCACTGCCCGCGCCTGATGAATTCCTACCGATTTCCCGCCCTGCTTCTGGCCACCTTGCTGGCTGCGCTGCCGGCTGCCGCCCAGCAGAAACTGCCCGTGACCACGCTGACGATAGGCATGCATCTGGTGAAAGCGGAAGTCGCGGTGAATGATCAGGAGCGTTCGGTCGGCCTGATGTTCAGGAAGGAGATGGCGCAGAACGAGGGCATGGTGTTCCGCTTCCCCGAACCCAAACAGGTCTGCATGTGGATGAAGAACACTTTGCTGCCGCTGTCGGTTGCCTTCCTCGACGAAGATGGCAAAATCATCAACATCGAAGACATGCAGCCGCAGACCGAGGTTGCCCATTGCGCGAGGCGTGCGGCGCGTTATGCGCTAGAAATGAACCTGGGCTGGTTCCGCAAGAAGAACATCAAGGCGGGCACGGCGATCGACGGCTTGCCGAGGTAAAGAACACCGTCACGGACTGTGTCGCCGCAAATGACAAAACCCGCCGGACCTGAGGTCGGGCGGGCTTGCCGAAATTCCACCGCCGGCGAAGCCGGCGAGCGCAAAGAATTAGGCCAGGGCCTTCAGTGCTGCGGACAGACGGCTCTTGTGGCGAGCAGCCTTGTTCTTGTGGATGATTTTTTTGTCGGCGATGCGGTCGATGATCGAGACTTGTGCCTGGAACACTTGAGCGGCGGCTGCCTTGTCGCCCGATTCGATCGCCTTGCGGACTGCCTTGATAGCGGTGCGCAGGGTCGAACGCTGGCTCGAGTTGTGTGCGTTCAGCTTGACTGCTTGACGAGCGCGCTTGCGCGCCTGTGCGGTATTGGCCATGACTTGTTTCCTGAAGTACTTACGGTGGGGCACGAGGCCATGCCCCGGGCGGAATTCGAAAGACCGCGATTATAGCCGGTTTTTGTCGAGGCAGCAAATCTGGCCAAACCCCAGGATGGCAGGCGTTCCGGGGACCGGCCATCCCCGCAAGTCGCACCGAAATTTACATTACGACAACAAATCCGGCGGTCCACCCTGCCCCAGCGGCTATAATCGTCGCCCATGAACTTGCACAAAACGCTGGCCACCGTCTCTGGCATGACGATGCTCTCACGCATCACCGGCTTGATCCGCGAGTTCCTCGTCGCCCGCACGTTCGGCGCCTCGGTATACACCGACGCCTTCTTCGTCGCCTTCCGCATCCCCAACCTGCTGCGCCGCCTGTTTGCCGAGGGCGCGTTCTCGCAAGCCTTCGTGCCCATCCTCGCTGAGTACAAAAACCAGCGCGGCAACCGGGCAACGCGATTGCTAGCCAACCATGTAGCGACCGTATTGTTCTGGGCGCTGTTGGCAACCTCAGCCATTGGCGTGATATTCGCGCCAGTCATCGTGCTGTTGATGGCCAGCGGCTTTGCGTCGGATCCGTTGGCGATGTCGCTGTCGGTTTCCATGACGCGCATCATGTTTCCCTACATTCTGTTCATGTCGCTCGTCGCGCTGGCCGGCGGCATCCTCAACACCTGGCGTGAATTCCGCGTGCCGGCCTTCACACCGGTGCTGCTGAACCTGGCTTTCATCGCCGCCGCGCTGCTGCTCGCGCCATTGATGGCGCAGCCCGTGTATGCGCTTGCGATTGCCGTCATCATCGGCGGCGTGCTGCAACTGTCGCTGCAGGTGCCGGCACTGCGCAAGATCGGCATGCTGCCGCGCCTGGGCCTCAATCCGTTCCGCGCGCTGTCGGATGAAGGCGTGCGCCGCGTGCTGAAGCAAATGCTGCCCGCCACCTTCGCGGTGTCGGCCGCTCAGATCAGCCTCATCATCAATACCAATATTGCGTCCCATCTAGCGGACGGCAGCGTGTCCTGGCTTTCGTATGCCGATCGCCTGATGGAATTGCCGACCGGGCTGCTCGGCGTCGCACTCGGCACTATTCTGCTGCCCAGCCTGTCCAAAGCGCATGCCGTGGGCGACACGGCCGAGTATTCATCGCTGCTCGATTGGGGACTGCGCCTGACTTTCCTGCTGGCTGCGCCTGCGGCGATCGCGCTGATGGTGCTGTCGGAACCGATCACGACGACGCTGTTCCATTACGGGAAATTCGACCCGCTGTCGGTCACGATGACGGCACGCGCACTGGTCGCCTATGGCGTCGGGCTGATGGGGCTCATCCTGGTCAAAATCCTCGCACCGGGCTTCTATGCGAAGCAAGACATACGCACGCCGGTGAAGATCGGCGTTGGCGTGCTGATCGCGACACAGCTGATGAACCTCGCTTTCGTGCCGTGGATTGCGCATGCAGGGCTGGCCTTGTCGATAGGCTTGGGCGCGACCGCCAACGCAGCCTTCCTTTACGTTATGCTGCGCAAGAAGGGCATCTATTTGCCAGGCAGCGGATGGACGATGTTCTTCGTGCAGTTGGCTGGAGCGTTGCTGCTGATGGCAGGCGTGGGCCTGTGGGCCGGCAGTCACTTCGACTGGATCGCACTGCACGAGACGCCCTGGCTACGCATTGCAACGCTGGGCGGCGTGATCGCCTTGTGCGGCATCGCGTATTTCAGCGCATTATGGGCAATGGGTTTTCGCTTCAGCGCCTTCCGGCGGGAGGCGCACTGACGGGGCAGGCAACGCAGCAAAGGCTATACCGGGCAAAACCGGGCAATACCAAGTATGAATTGGCGGCAGGGACAATGACACGACGATGATCAAGGCCCTCGATTACTTCGCTTCGCTGGTGCAGGACGATGAACAGATACCGCTGTTCGAGGCGGCACTCAGCATCGCGCAAGATGATGATCCGGAGCTGGACCTCACCGGCTGCCAGCTGGAGATGGACAAGCTCGCCGCGCGCCTGCAGCGCCGCCTGCCGGCCGATATCGCACAGATACCAAAGCTGCGCCTGCTTAACAACTTCTTCTATCAGGAGCTCGGCTTCGCCGGCAACCTGAACGACTACTATGCGCCCGCCAACAGCTACCTGAACAAGGTACTGGCCTCTCGGCGCGGCATACCGATATCGCTGGCAATCCTCTATATCGAACTGGCGCAGCAAATCGGCCTGGATGTGAAGGGCATTTCCTTCCCCGGCCACTTCCTGATGAAGATTTCAGTCAAGAGCGGCGACATCATCCTCGACCCTTTCAATGGCACCAGCCTGTCGCGCGAAGACATCGAGGAAAGGCTGGAACCTTATTTCCTCAATGGCCGCAGCGCGACTGATCCGCCATTGGCCAGTTACCTCGCCGACGCGACCCCGCGCCAGATCCTGGTGCGCATGCTGCGCAACCTGAAGGCGCTGTATGCCGAGCATCCGAACTGGAAGGAATTCCTGAACGTGCAGCAGCGGCTGGTGATCCTGCTGCCCGACGAGATCAGCGAGCGCCGCGACCGCGGGCTGGCCTATGCAAGCCTTGATTGTCCGCAGGCAGCGCTGCAAGACCTCGAGGCGTATCTGGAACGTTGCCCGCGCGCGAGCGACGCCGATTCCTTGCGTGCCCGGCTGCCCGAACTGAGGGCGGCGACGCGCAAGCTGAACTGATTCGAAACTGCGACCAACGAGACCCTAGCGCTCACGCCTGTTTATCGAGTACGCCGATCACGCCCCCTTGGTGCGCGCCTCGATCTCCTCCCAGCGCTGCAGTGCCATCATCAGCTCGTCATCGATTTCGGCAAAGCGCTGGTTCAAACGCTGCACCTCGCCCGGCTCCTTGCGATACAGGTCGGCATCAGCGAGCCGTGCCGAGATCGCCGCCTGCTCTGTCTCCAGGTCGGCAATCTGCTGCGGCAATTGCTCGAGTTCGCGCTGCTCCTTGAAGCTGAGCTTCTTCGGCTTTGCTGTCACGGCCGCCGGTGTAACCTGCGCGGCCGGTGCGGCCGGCCTGGCGACTTTTTCGGCAGCCGGCTTGTCAGCCTTCAGAGCCGCCTTGCCTGCTGCCTCATCGGGCAGCGGCTTGCGCACGCGCTCCCAATCACTGTAGCCGCCGACATATTCACGCCACAGGCCACCGCCTTCGGCAACGATCACTTGCGTGACCACATTGTCGAGGAAGGTACGGTCATGGCTGACCAAGAACACCGTACCCTGATAGTCCTCGAGCAATTGCTCAAGCAATTCCAGCGTATCGATGTCGAGGTCATTGGTCGGTTCGTCCAGCACCAGCGCGTTGGCCGGCTTGGCAAACAGTCGCGCCAGCAGCAGGCGATTGCGTTCGCCGCCCGACAAAGACTTCACCGGCGAACGCGCACGCTCGGGGGCGAACAGGAAGTCGCCAAGGTAAGTCATCACGTGCTTGCGCTGCCCGTTGATCTCGACCCAGTCACTGCCCGGCGAGATCGTGTCGGCCAGCGTCGCTTCGTCATTCAACTGCTCGCGCATCTGGTCGAAGTAAGCCACTTGCAGCTTGCTGCCCTGACGTACCGTGCCGCTGTCGGGCGCGATCTCGCCCAGGATGAGTTTCAACAGCGTGGTCTTGCCGGCACCGTTAACGCCGATCAGGCCGACCTTGTCGCCGCGCATCAGGATGGCGCTGAAGTCGCGCACGATTGCGCGTCCTTCATAGGATTTGTTCACGTCGATCAGCTCGGCGACGATCTTGCCCGACCGTTCGCCGGCCGCCACTTCCATCTTGACCTGGCCCTGCTGCTCGCGTCGGCTGGCACGCGCTTCGCGCAGTGCTTCCAGTCGGCGCACGCGGCCTTCATTGCGCGTGCGGCGCGCTTCGACGCCCTTGCGTATCCAGACTTCTTCCTGCGCCAGCACCTTGTCGAACTTGGCGTTCTCGATCGCTTCCACAGCCAGCTGGTCGGCCTTGCGGACCTGGTAGGCGCTGAAGTTGCCCGGATAGGACATGAGGCGACCGCGGTCGAGTTCGACGATGCGGGTGGCGATATTGTCGAGGAAGCTGCGATCGTGCGTGATGAACAGCAGGCTGCCGCGGAATTCGCGCAGCAAGCCTTCCAGCCATGCAATCGACGAAAAATCGAGATGGTTGGTCGGCTCGTCCAGCACCAGCACGTCAGGCGCGGCCACCAGCGCGCGCGCCAGTGCGACGCGCTTCTTCATGCCGCCCGACAGCGTGCTGATCACGCGCTGCCCGTCGAGATTGAGCCGCTGCAGCGTGGCTTCGACACGATTGGACAAATTCCAGCCGTCGACCACATCGAGCTTGGCCTGCACCCCGTGCATGCGATCCATCAGCTTCGCATCGTCGGCGCTGCCCATGCTGGCCGCAAGGCTGTCGTATTCGGCCAGCAAGGCCTGGATGTCCGCAACGCCGGCAGCGACGGCATCGAAGATGCTGGCGTCGGCGTCGAACTGCGGCTCCTGCTCCACATAGGCAATGCGCAGCCCCTGCTGCTGCACCAGCTGGCCATCGTCGAGCTTGCCCTGGCCGGCAATCACTTTGAGCAGCGAAGATTTGCCGGTGCCGTTGCGGCCAATGAGGCCGACGCGCTCGCCTGCCTCCAGCGACAGTTCGGCATGGTCGAGCAAGGCCACATGGCCAAACGCGAGCTGGGCATCGGAAAGGGAAATGACTGCCATGGCGGGGAAACGGGTGACGCGCTTTGCGGCGCTACTGAGAACAAGGCCGCTATTTTACCGACCGCACGCCGGCAACGCTGCATTCACGGCCCACGTGCGCTAATGCCGGGCCATGCCGGCAGGCCGCGCAAGGGGCTGGGCTATAATCCGCAGCGTGCCGCGCTGCAAAGCATGGCACCAGCGTCTCGCCGTAGTTCAAGGGGATGATTGGCTAGTATTCACGAGCCTTTCAAGCTCCCCCGTATCAATCACGTATCAACCAAATGCTCAACTTCGGCTTTGCGTCGAAGCACCAGGCCGGGCAGAACGCGACCACCGCCGCGCGTCCATTTCATAAGTTCTATGATGGCTCCTGCCCTGTCGCCGGCTAATAGTCGCTTGCGCAGCGTCGATCCTTTAAGCCTGGTCAGACCGAGGTTAAATGCGAAATCAGCGATCGCATCAAGCGCATCCCCATCCAAGTTCGGCACCATCACCTGCGTGCCGGTACGCGCCACCATCGCATCTTGGATCATTCGTGCGTCGGCTTGCTGCTGGGTCCAGCGCAGGCCGGGCTTGATGTCAGCCCCAGTCGCGCCCCAGCCGATCGTATCAATCCCGGCCGGGCATTTATATGCCACAAGTTTGCAGCCTTCGAATCTGCGTATCAGGTCAACGAGAACCATCATCGGCGCAGTGCCCGATCGACAAACCAGAACGACATGATCGATCCAATGACCGATTTATCGAACTCGGTGAATACCTGAAGAATCGCTTGATCCCAAGTGATCCCGCCGTCGATCGCGACGGAGAAAAGTGCAGCTTTATAGGCGGTATACATTCCGATGCAGTGCCAGTATGTCAGCACAGGTCGAACGCTAGCTGACAACGCATCGACCCATTTAACCCCACTAGGTACGGCCTGCACCTTTAGCGCCTCGATCATGGCTGACATCTGTGCTGCGTCAGCAGCAATCTGGCCCTGCACGTGGGCCAGGTCAATATTCTGCTGTGCACGCGCCCGGTCGATTTCAAGCTGCAGCTGCGTCATCCGGTACTCGTGATCAGCATCGCGCCTGGCGGTGAATATCTTAAAAAATTCGGGGGCCAGACGCAGCACACCACCGCATAGCAGACTGAGAAGTTCCAACATAGCGCTACCTCATCCCATAAATTTTTATGATCTTTAGATTCACCACTGGAAACACGATGTCACTCAAGCCTCATGCTAATTGCAATTCTTTTTTCAGATCGATCAGCTGTGCCTGCAATTCGTAATTGCGCTCTTCGCAACGGCGATTTTCCGCCTCTACTTTTTCCAAGCGCTCTGAGAGTCGAGCCACTTCTTCTCGAAGCGTCTGAATAACTTGCGCCATCGCCGCATCTGTCAACTCGGCCTTGCTGTCTTCCCGTCGGTCGGATTTAAATAGACGAAACACACCATAAGCACCCGCGCCGATTGCAGCAATCCCTGCGCCAAATTTAGTGAGAATATCGCCATCGAATTCAGTCATCGCTAAACCTGAGACTGTTGGCTTGCATGTAGTACAAGATCGCGTACGTCGATGAAAGCGCCGTTTTCTAACTTCCATCCGATGCCGGCCTCGGTGCCTTCAATGCATGCCACGCACATTCCCTCGGGCGGCTGCCATGGTGGGATCACTTGCTCATTGCCTTCAGCATCGACTACCGTCAATGACTCGGTGCGTCCATCCCAAAGAATGACGTTTTGAATCACGTGCGTAGTCAAACTGATTACCGCATAGGTTTTTATGTTGTCCATACTCACCACCATGTCAGTCGAATTTGACCGGCACCGCCAGCGCCGGAATTTCCATTAACTTGACCACCACCTCCGCCGCCAGGGACTGCGCCACTTTGTCCTGCGTTTCCGCCATCACCACCAAAGACACTAGCCCCGCCTAACGCACTAATCGATGGACTGCTGCCGTTTCTGCCTCCGCCGCCGGCACCGCCATAAAGCACAGCGCTGCTTCCATCTACGCCATTCCCGCCGCCGCTAGCACCATTGCTTTGTGTACCTTGATATCCAACGCCAGCAGCACCGCCGGAAGCGGTACTATTTGATGCGCCGTAACCACCTCCAGCGCCGCCGTCAGCGGTTATCACACCAGATTTGACGGGGTGATTAGTCAGTGTGAATGAGGTGTTGCCACCACTATTACCTGATCCATTACTGGTGCGTACGGCACCGCCCGCACCGACGGTGTATGACTCAGAAGCTGCTAAGTAAGACAATGGCACAATTGTCGAAAAATATGCACCACCACCACCACCGCCTGCACCGTATGCCGAACGGCCACCGCTTCCGCCGGCAGCCCACATTTCGATTTGCAGCCACTGATATCCGCCGGAAGTAGGTTTGCTCCACGTACCGGATCCAGAAGTAAGAGTTTGAGTTTGAACTATTGGCGAACCAACAGCCAAATCGCCAGTACCCAATACGGAAACACCATTTATTGTTTTTATATTTGTTCCTGAAACTAGCGTTTCTTGTGCGTTCAGGTTGGCACGCGCTGCCGATGCTGTCGCTCCACCGGTTCCACCATTGGCAACGGGAATGGCATTACCTGACCATGAGGAACCAAGACCTATCGTTTTATTGGTCAGTGTTTCCGCACCACTCAAGGTTGATAGTGTGCCGGTGGTAGGGAGCGTAACATTCGTCGCCGCAGTAGCTGTCAACGTCACTGCATATGCACCGCTGGTCGTGAAAGATCCAGCAAAGTTCAAATTCCCGGCGAGCGATACCGTTCGCGCAGCATCGTTGAGGTTTAATGTCAGTGTGCGATTGGCCGTTAGGACACCGTTATGGGACAGCCCCATATCGAAAACACCTGTGCCGCCGTTTCTGACCGCAAAGCTAGTCAGGCCGGCGGCTGACCCGCCATTAATTGTTGGGGCGATAATCGTCGGCGTACCGGCCAGCGTATAGGTTCCGGTCACGCTGCCTGAGAGTACGGGAGCGACGATTATCTTATTGGCCAATTCCTGTGGCGCTGCCAACAGAGCAATGGTGTCGGAAGGTACAGCTGGCAGCGTATGTTGTTGGCTTGTACTCGGGCCAATTGAGTTAGTGGATACTGTGCCTGATAATGTAGCAGCTCCAATAACTTGCAGCGTTCCGCCGACTGCTACGTTACCGATAGTCGATAACCCTGTCAGCGCGTAAGTCATCGCTAATTCCACCCAAGCTGTTCCATTCCATTTTTGCCAGCGATTTATGCTGGAAGACCAGCGAATGGAATTGGTCGGGACATTGGTCGCTGTTGTGACAGCTGGATCGAGACCGACGGCGAGGTCGTCTAGCCTACCATCAAGCTCAGATAGGACATTTGTGTAGTTGCTGCTTGCCGTCGGTAGAGAATGATTCGCCATCAGTAGCCCTTGATTGACCAGGACGCGTTCGCAGACACCCGCGATCCGCTGGAGTTGAATAGATAGATGCGCATTGACTGCGGGTAGATGCTGACGTTACCGCTTGTCACCGCAGAGGTCGTGTTTGCTGTGAACTGATTTGCACTTGGTACGGTTGCAATGATGACTGTCTGTGCTGCTGCTTCACCTGAAGTCGGCATGAGCCTTACCGCCTGACCGGCCACGAACCCGTGCGCCGTGGCATTGACCGTTACCACGCCTGCGGCGATCGAATAGGTTCCGGTCTGGTTCGCATCCTTCAGGTCATAGACCGCGGTTACTGGGCTCGTACCAGCAGCAGTCACCGTGACCGATGTCACATCGATGAACGTCAGATTGAAGTTTGCTACCGTTCCAGAGGCATCGGTCGAAAGGCAGGCCGTATTACCGCCGTCGTTCTTCAGTTTGGAAGACAGCGTGACGTTTAGGCTGCTTAACTGGTAGACCTCATCGCCGTCGCCAGTCACAGTCAGCGTAAACCGCACATACCGGAAGTTAGTGCCGAATGCGTCGGTGACCCCATCAAACACTTGCCATGTCACGTTATCTGGCGAGAGTTCGATCTTCGGAATCACGACCGGCGTGCCGCCAACCGTCGCCCCGGTGTAGGCGACCGAGACCCTGCTGGAAGCCAAGATCGTGCCAAAATCAAACGTTTCGGTATAGCTACCGGCAGCCGGAGTCGGCTGGATATAGATCGGATAGCCCGCCGAAATCTGCGCAGCGATGTTGGCCCAGCCGCGGCTGGAAAAGTGCGTCGCCCAGGTCTCGCTGGTATTTGCCGGGATGATCACACCGCCATTGTCCAGAACAGCACTTAAGCGCGTGCCGGCGAACGTACTGCCGCGCTCTCCCTGAAAGATGAAATCCGGCGGCTCGGCAACCTGTGCGCCCAGCGAAACCGGCGTGGATTCGTAGCCGTCAGTGTCTACTGCCGCCAGCCAATAGGTATAGGCTCCGGCCTGAAGTTCGGCGAGCGAAGTAAACGAGCCTGACTTCGTGCCGATGGTAGTCGCCGTCGCCCAGGCCGCGCCTTCTTTGAGCAGGATATGCGCAATCGGCAGCGTGGTTTTTACTGGCTCGGTCCAGTACAGCAGCACGTTGTTGTCGATGACTTGGGCGCGAACGCCGGTCGGCGGGTTCGGCGCAAGTTTGGTCAGGCTGCTGGTGAAACCAGAAGACAGGTTCCCACGCTGGTCCAGCGTCTTGATCGTGTAGGCGCGGTTGCCGATCCAGTCGGCGGGCAGCGTGATCGTGTTGGCGTTGACCACTTTGGTCACCGATCCATAGCTGACCTGATAGCCGCCCAGACCAAAGGCCGGCGATACGTTAGCCCAGTCCAGCGTCACCGTCGCATTGGTCAGCGAGGTGTCGGCAAAGGTCGCCGTGATCGCGGTAATGTTCGGCAGCGCGGCGGTCGTGTAGGTGACCGCGGTCGATGCGGTGCTGTACAGGTTCGCTGCGTCAAAGGCTCGCACATACCAGTTTGTCGATGCGCCCACTGCCGGCGGCTCAACCAGCACCGACGATGTGCTGCCGCGGAACACATAGCCGTCCGTCCCGAAACCGGAATCGGTCAGACGCACCTCGTAACCGATCACATCCGGCTCCGGCGCGCCCGTCCATGCCAGCCGCAGCATTGTCCCCTGCGGTGTCGCGGTCAGCGCAGAGACCGACGAGGGCGGCGTGGTCTTGCCGATGATGGTGTGCGCGGGCGACTCCGTCCACGGGCCGACCTTGCCCAGATCGTCGGCATAGCGCAGGCGCACCACATAGGCTGCGCCTTCGATCACATCGGCAAAGTAGACCGATCCCGCATTGACCGGCAGGGCCTGAGACCGCGACCATTCAGCCGATATATCGCCGGATGCCTTGATTTGCGCCTCAATGTACATCACTCCATAGGGCAGCGTGGCAGGATTAGTATAGGACAGCATGATCTGCACCTGATACCGACCCGGGGCCAGCACGACCAGCACTGACTCGTCGCTGACGATGGACGAGATTACCGGAGCCTCGGTGATGTTGGACTGCTGGAGCAACTGCGGCAGCATGATCTGGCTGTTGAATGCCGGGATCGGCTCGCTGTCCACGTTGTAGACTGCTGGCGAATAATCAACCAGCGTCAGCCGCGCCGTCATGTTGTCGGACGGTTCAATGCTCTGCACGATCAGCTCGACCGATTCGGACGAGAGTGCGCCGATCATGAACAGGTTGCCAGCCTTGCCCTCGGTAGTGGTCACCGATGTGGTCAGCAAGATACTGCTGTAGTAGCCGTCCGTAGTCTTTGCGGCAACCGTTCGGGTGATGCTCGTGCCGTCCTCTAGCCGGATGCGGATCGTGTACTGCGTCGAGGCGGTCATCTGCACCGGCTCGTCTAATTCCAGCACCGTGCTGCTGGTACGGTTCCTGATACGTCCGGAGCCGACGCCCCAAAGCGGCACATCGTGCGTGACGCGCACCAGATCGCCCCGCGTGCAAATCAGGTGTTCGATGTCAGCATTGATGGTGTAGGTTTCAGGCCGGAGCTTCAGTTGCGCAAGATGAAACCTGGCGTGCTTGTAGATCGCCGCCGTCGTGGTGACACCGGGAAGCGACAGCCCTTCAAACAGCGTGGCATTGGCTGCGCTGTAACCGTCGTTGTAGACGATCATTTCGTCGGGCTGATAACCCTTCTCCGAGTTGGCGAACTGGACCCGGAAAGCGTGCGGCAGGTTTGGCAGCGCGCGGGTCGATTCAAAGCCCCAGGAATTGTGCGGCGTGAAGAACTGCGAGACCACCGTGCGCGGCTTGTCCACGACGATCGACCATTGGCCGTTCATGATCGTCGGCGAGGCCCGGCCCGCCGCGCATACATCGCGCATGACATCCAGCAAGCTGCGCTGGTCTGACACCACCATGTCAAACATGAAACTGTTCGTGGTGCAGTAGCTGTGCCACTCGGCCAGCGCGGTCAGATCGATCTCGCTATCGGCAACCGCCTGCGCGTTGCCCGGATGCTGGAGGATCAGCCGGTAGAGCGAAGCGGGATTTCGGGTCGGTCGCGTCACCCAGGTACTGGTCGTGCTGTCCCAATCCTTCGCGATGCTGATCGCCGTTCCCCATATACCGTCGATGTTCCCGTTGAACTGGTTGGTGGCTTTCAGTCGAACCGCCGTCATCGCTAGCGGTTTCGGCGGCGTGATCGGTCGCTGCAATTCGTAGCCGGTCAGTGTCAGGAAAATGCCGGTGTGGTAGTACTGCCGGCTATTCCTGGTCACATAGGCTGCGTTCGTGCGCCGAATGCGCACCTGGTAGCAGCCCAGCGGGACGATGAAAGTCTTTGAATAAGTGAACGCATCGCGGCGTTTGGCAAACGGCTCGCCGTCGCCGCCAATAGCAATGACGGAAGTGGTGCGCGTGACCGTGCCGGCGGCGACCGAAAAGTTCAGGCCGGAAGTCGTGACCGCGCAGCCGGTGACCGACGCAGGGCGGAAATCCACCAAGCTGTCGATGGCATCGCCGAAGACGCAGATGCGGCAAATCTCGACCTCGGTACTATCAATAGCCGGCAGTAGCTTGAATTTTGTGTTGCCGGTGGCGGCGTTGAACGTCTGGCCGATCGCGGCATACAGCCTGGTCAGCAGTGCGCCTGACGGGTCGGCGGTCTTGGAGTTGGATACCGAACCCTTGCGCACAATGATGTTATTGTCGCTATCAACCGTGATGCGAGTCCATTGGTAAGCCCTTTCTAGCGCCGCATCTGTATCGGTATTCGCCCAGGCCGATTGCAACACGAACGGTCCAGCAGCATTGACAGTCTCGGTCGGATTGACATAGGGGCCAATTGGCGCAAGCGTGGCGCTGTTAAGCGGTCTGATCTCAACTGCCGCCCGAAATGGAGTGGCTTCCACATCTCCGGCATTTTCGCCGCTGGTGACGATGCGGCGCAGACCCGCCGGGAAATGCAGTTCGAGGCGCAGGCTGGTGGATGGGTCGCTGATGGTGCGCTCGGTCCACGACGAGGCAAGATAGGAAGCAGCAGCGATTGAGCCGTTAGCTCCCGTATTGGCAAATGTGAACGTCGTTGTGGTTGGGACGGTCGCCACCGTACCGGAAATAGTCGAGCCGCTGGTAAGCGTCAGCGTCACTTCGGCGTTGACCGCGATCCCGTGAAGTGCCGTCGTGGTGACGGTAATGACGTTTGACGTTCTGCTGGCCGCGGAGATATCGCCCTGCTTGGTCTCCAGCGTAACGTTCACATAGTCCTGCTGTACATCCTGGGCATAGATCGAATCAAACTGGGTCGTGCTTTCGCCTGTCTGGCCTGTCAGCGTCTGGTACTGAATTTCCTCAAATTCATCCAGCGAGTTCTCGCCGACACGCAGATCGGAAACCTGTAATGGGCCGTAGCCCCAGACCAGCGGCTCGCGCAGGTAGGAAGTTGTGGTGCCGCTTTCGACATAGGCGACCGCTCCCAGCGGCGGCGTGTAGCGGTACTGGCCCAGCACCACCGGAATCGCCCCGTACTGGTTCGCGACGTTCCTGCCGCCTTGCAGCAGGTTCTGCCTCGCGGCCTGCTTCGGGTCGTTGCGCAGGCCCATATCAGGCATTCGGATCGGGAAAATCGAATTGACCAGCAGCATTCCGGCGGCAGTCAGTGCGGCTGTCGCGCCTGCGACATAGACCCCATAGCCCGCCGCTTGCGCTGCGGCAGTCCCCATCGCACCGGGCGCAAAGTTGAACAGCGTCGGCGCGTAGTAGGCAGCGACCAGCACCACGGCAATGGTCAGCAGCGTGCGCCCAACATCGCCTGCCGCTACGCAGCGCAGCTCGACGCGCTGGCCTTCGGATGGGATTAGGTCCCAGTCTTTAGCCGGCACGATCCTGCCGTCTACCATCACAACATTGCGAACCGCCACGGGCCCGCTGATGCCGGTCTTGGCGTGGATTTCCTCCACCATCTTCCGCACCGACATCCCGGCCGGCATCATTCCGTCGATGCGGTCAGTCCGCAGCGGGTGCGGCATGGCTGCAATTGTCACCGTATTGGTCGCAGCCTTGTCGCGATAGCGGTAGAAGCCCTCGATCCGATGCTTCCATGACCCCGACTCCAGCCGCTCAATGGTGGCAGCGTGGCCTTCGCGGGCGTGCAGAAACGTTCCCGGTGCAGCAGCGATGCCGACATGGGCAAGCTGCCCAATAACCTTGAACAGCACCACATCCCCCGGCTGCGGATCATCTACCTTGTCCCAGCCCTCGCGGTGCTTCGCCAGCAGTTCAACGATTCGCTCGTCCGCGCTATCGGCATAGGCTTCAGAGAACGAAGGCAGATCATGATCGAACTGCTCGGCATACACGAGCCGCACCAGACCCCAGCAATCGGCTCCGGCGCGGTTGCGACCATGCTGCCGGTACGGTATGCCGACGTAATCGTTCCACCAGAATGACATCAGAACAGTCCGGGAAAGTAGGATGGGGTGAAGGTATTTGCAGGGAACGGCTCAGCGGCAAGCGACTTCACTTGGAGTTCGCCTGAGACTGCGTTCGCGTTGTAGCTGATCGCCGCCATCTGGAAGCCGGGGAACGATGCCTCGACCACATCGGGCGTGGACTTCAGTACCAGCTCTATCAGCACGTTCGGCGCACCTGTCATGTTGCGGATGACCGGAGTCAGGTAGCGGGTAACATCGTTGATCGCAATCGAGCAGCGCGGTGCGGAATCGGATTCCTCGGTCGGCAGCGTGATATTGAACGGCATGAACAGGTAGTCGTTGCTCCTGCTTTTGATGCCGTAGACGATTTCATCGGCGGTTTCTGACAACCGCTGGTTGTAGTTGTCGGCCAGCCTAATCGGCGTGGTAATGCCGCTTCCGGTAAAGGTCAGCAGCGTAACCAGCGTATCGTCGGACTCTGGGGAAAACATCGCCCTCAATGCTGCCGGCGATAGCGAGGTAAGTCGTGTCACGGCAGCACCTCCAGCGTCAGATCGACGGCATACAGGTCGGGCGAGACATAGGACAGCGAGTAGAGTGCGCCATCGTCAACCGGCACAATCCGCGCCTCAACCTGCGCTCCGGTGCGCGGGTGCGGAAAGCCGAAACGTGCCGTTCCAGCCAGCGTGGTCTCGACAAATGTCTCCAGCGTGACGATCTGGGCCTTGCTCATGTAGAAGCCGACGCGCAGCACCTCCGAGCGAACGCCGCGGCGGCGCATCTTTGCCGGCCCCATGTCCATTGGCGTGCGAACGATCAGCAGCCCGTTATTCTCGGAGTAGTCGGTGCGCGGGTATTGCGGCAGCGAGACCGGCCAGATATAGGAAACGGCCATTGCTTATCTCCCAACCAGTTGCGGAGTCGCGCCAAAGGAGGAACGCATCGCGGAGTACGGCGCGGAGCCAGCACGGCGCAATTCGCCTGCGACCAGCTCGCCAACCGTGACTTCAATGCGGCGGTTGCCGCGGCTATCGATGGATTCGGTGGCAGTCGCCTGTGCGCCGGAATAATTGTTGACGATGACTTGCGCACCGCTGCCGCCCATCGCACCGTTTGGCACAATTGCCCCGCTGGTGTTTGGCATGAACAGTTCCGGCCCGCGCTCGCCAACCAGGTAGGAGCGGCCTCCCAGCACCGGTCCACCATTGGCGCGAGTACCGGAAATGTAGCTGTCGATCCCACTGCCGATCACATCGAACAGCGGCTTGGTGATCGTCTTGTAGACCAGCAGTTTGGCGATGTCCTGCAGGATGCTGCTGACCATGTCGGAAAACGAGTTCTTGCCGGTGATCGCAAACTGCACAAACGCATCGGCGGCACTTTTGCTGTAGCCGAGCGTCAGGTCGCGGATTTCTTCCAGCAGCGGGATGTTTTGCTTTTGGGTGTTTTGCAGACTCTTCACTGCATCTTCGTATTGGTTGATAGCCTGCACGCCAGCGCGGCCATACGTTTCCTCGGTGATCCTGCCCTCGTCACGCAGGCTTTGCAGATACTGCAAGCGGTCTTGCAGCGTTTCCTTCGGGGTCATCACTGATTTGCGGACCGCCTCACCTTCTGCATTGAAGCGTTCCTGCGCTTCCAGCGAAGCGCGGAAATAGGTCTCCTGGTCGATCACATCCGCATCACGCAGTTCTTGCAGACGTTTGACATCTTCGGCAAAAACTTCAGCCGGCGTGCGCACGCTTTGGCGCACGTTCTCGCCTTCGCCGCGCAGCTTTTCCCAGTACTTCTGCTGCTTGTCGATCAGCTTTGCCAGTTCATCATCGGCTTCTTTCGCATTTTTGGCGGCCTTAACAATCGGTGCGGCCAGCCCGCCACCGGATCTGTTCGCTGCCTTTTCAGCCTTGGCCGTGCCGTCCTGCCAGAGGGCCATCGTGCGGTCTACTGTATCCCGCACCGACTGCACCATGTCCGTGCCGCCCTTGGATAATTCCATCCATGCGTCTTTAATACGCCCATCGGCCACGGCGATTGCCGCTTTCAGGAACGACGCTATTCCATCGGTGAGCACATCGAAAATACCGTAGACGATCGAGCCGGCAGAAGCCAGCACGCGCATCGTCGTCACTAGCCCCCAGGCCACGCCTTCCCACAGCGAGGTGTTCTTCGCGGCCTCAATCATCCGCTCCGAGAACCCCTTTAAGGCCGGCAGCATCTGCCCGGTAATGCGGGCGACGATGCCATCCTTGACCTTTGCCATGCGAGTCAGGTTGTCGTTAAAGGCTTCGGCATTTTTTGCCACGTCGCCGCCGAAAATCAGTCCCAGCGATTCAGCTTCGCGGGCCATCTCGGCCAGCCCCTCTGCTCCTGAGTTCAGCATTGGGATCATTTCGGCACCGGCCTTGCCAAATAGCTCGGTTGCTAGTGCCGTCTTTTCCGCGCCGTCGCGATACTGCGCGAACTTGCCGGCGACTTCAGCCAGCAGGACATCAGCGGTCTTCAGGTTGCCGAAAGCATCGTTGACGCTGATACCCATTGCTGCGAATGCCGGATTGGCTTCGGCGGCCCCCTTGGCAAGCTTGACCAGTGCGCCCTGCAATCCTTCAGCCGATAGGCCGGAGAGGTCGGCGGCATACTGCAAGGCTTGCAGCGATTCGACCGCGATGCCGACGCGCTGCGCAGCCTTGCCAGCCTCGTCGGCGGCATCGATGAACCGCCTCATCTCAAAGGCCATCGCGGTCGCTCCAGAGATCAGCGCAGTCCCCATCGCTGCTCCGGCAACCTTAGCTGCACCACTGATCTGCTCTAGCCGCTTGTTGGAGATATAGGCAGCCTTCTCCATCGCAGAAGTGAACTCGGCAATGTTTGCGCTGAGACTGACAACCAGTTTTCCCAATGCGCTCATTTCAGTCCTTTTTCACTACGCGATGTCCGAACATTCCGCGCAGCCGCTCGGCTGGCGTTCCTTCTGGCTTGTCGCCTTCGTTTTTGAGTGCGAAGTAAGCCTGCCACTCTGTCAGTTCGCGGCTGTCCATGCGGCGCAACATTTCGCCGACCGGCATATGCAGATGCTCGGCCAGTGCGAAATAGAAGCGCCGCTGGGGCCGCGCCGTCAGTTTCCCTTCAGATCCTCGAGCTCTGAGTCGCCGAGCCCGTTGAGCCCTTGCGCGACCTTGCAAACGCGCTCAAGCGCCGACGATGATTTGTGCCCGAGCGCCTCGATGTCGGTATCCGAGAACAACCGCTTGCCGTTCTCATCGACGACGGTCGCGGCGACCAGCCTGGCGCGGATGTTGGCCAGATTCGCTTCGGTCTTGTTGCCGCGCTTGACGACGAGCGACTGCTCCCATTCATCCCGCGCAGCGCCCGACATCGTTCCGACCAGCACCGTGCCGCCCCATTCGGGAACGTCCACGCTGCGCGTCGTGATGTCGGCAGCGCCGAGGATGGCTTCGCGTGATAGCACCGGCATCGATTACGCCTCAGTAATCGAGCCGGTGATCTCGAGCGTCACTTGCGCTTCGACCACGCCGTCGACGGCGCCTGAGACCGAGAAGCCGGTCACGTACGCAAAGAACGACCAGGTGGTCGCCGGAGTCGCATCGGTGAACGTGATCTTGAACGGCACTTTCGAACGCGCGGCGCGATCGGAGCGCAGTGCCTGGTGCACGGTGTTGTCCGGAATGTAGTTGATCGTCAGCTGCAGCTGGCCCTCGTCAGACAGGCCCATGCGCTTTTCCTTTGCGCTTGAGGACAGGTCGGTGACGTCGATGACGGCTGCCGAGCCGCCCGGGCCGGAGAAGCTCTTGACCTCCGGGATGTCGGTGTACGTGTACGGCGAGGTGCCGGAACCGCGCTGGATCTTGATGCCTTGCGCTTCGATTGCGTTGCTGCTCATAGGGGAACTCCCAAAAAAAAAGCCCCCGAAGGGGCAGCGTTGAAACGGTGGCCTACTTCTGCCAGACCCGGAAATCCATCGTTACGCGAAACGTCCGCGTTTCGTCGTCATACAAATCCAGCTGCATCTCGGTGATGGCGCGCAGGCCACCGACAATTGCGGCCCGGCTGGCATCGGCCAGTGCCTTGACCTGCACGTAGGTGGCTGCCAGGCAGTCGATCTGCAGGCGCACCGCATCGATGCCGGTGTCGCCGGACAGGCTAGTGACCGGCGTGGTCGCCACGCGCTGGTAGACGAGCGCCGGCAGCGTATCGCCCTGCGGCCGCTGCAGCGGGTAAATGCGTTGTCCCGTCAGCGACGTGACGGCCGGTGCAGCCGACAGCAGCGAATACAGCGTTTGTTCGATCATCACTGCCCCGCAATCCGCTCTATCCGCTCGGCGAGCTTATCCCTGATCCGCTCGATCGCGCGTTCTCTGGCGGCTTCGAAAGCCGGTCGCAGGAAAGGCCGCGGCGGCTTGTTTACGGTGCCAAACTCGACGAAACGCCAGTAGAACGCATCCATGTCCTTCTGCTGGTAGCGCTTTCCCTCACGCACACTCACGTAAAAGGTTTGCTGCGTCGCGTTCGACTCTTCGCGGATATGTTTGACGTACAACGCGCGCTTGAGTCGTCCGGTATCGACCGGAACGCGCGTCTGCGCTTCTTTCTTGACGACTTGCGCCGCGGCGTTAACGGACGAGCGCAGCGCATTTTTTGCCAGCTGCGGGCCCAGCGAATGCAACTTTTGTTCAAGCTCGCGCAGACCCTGCACCTGCATCGTGATCTCAGCCATCGACAACTCCCGCGCTGCACAGCAAATGGGTTTCGGCCGGTGACACCTGCAGCACCGCATTGATGCCGTAGTAACGCTGCTGATGCAGCACGCGCATCTTCGGCGTCACGTCAGCGCGGTGACGAATCCGCAGGCGCAGCGTGACTTCGGCGTGCACTGCCTGCGCTGCGATTAGCTCGCGACCGGACAGCGGCTCGGCGGCCGCGCGTACGGTCGCCAGCGGCGACCAGGTCGCGATCGGCTGACCGAGCGCATCGGGCGCGTCGGATCGCTGCTCGATCATGATCAGTTGTCGCAGGTCGCCGGCGCGCATCAGATCCCCAGTCCTGTTCGGTACGGCCACAGCAGCGCGTCAGCCGACGGATTCTCCGACTGGATTGTGCCGACGAATTGCGCTTCGCGGTGTTCATACAGGTCGGCTACATACAGCAGCACAGCGGCCTTGATGCCGGCCGGAACCGGTGTCGGGATGGCCTGCGCGATGAACTTCGTGACGCGATCGACGGCCGCATCGACGTACAGCTGCAGCATCGCATCGTCATCCTGTCCCTCGGCGCGCACGTGCGCGCGCGCTTCTGCGAGCGTGACGATCGTGGTCATTACTTTTTCTTGCGCGGTGCGGGGAGAACGTCTTCCGCGGCAGCGGGCTCATCGGTCGACGACAGATCCGCATCCACCGGCACGTCATCGTCAGCGGCAGCCGGCTCGGCAGGCGGCGGCGCATCCAGGTATTCGGCGGCACCGATTTCTTCGACCAGGTGGCGCGCAAAGCGCGCGTCGCAGGCAACGATGTCGCCGCTGCCCATGTTGCCGTAGATCGGGCTAGCGCACGTGGTGATCATCTTGACTCGAACTTGCATCTATCTCTCCGGTAGACCCGGGCCGACGCGCGGCCCGGGTGGTAACTACAGTCCCCGCAATCGCGGAGTGCCTTGCCCGATTACGCCGGGGTCAGGTCGCCGCCACGCAGCGATGCCGGACGCTCGACGGTCAGCGCCAGGCGGCGCTCGGCGCGAATCGTCACCAGGTGCTTGGTGAAGTTGTCGCCATCGGACTCGGACAGGTCGATCGACACGCCCTCGCGGTTGTGGATCGTCGCGGCCATGTCGTACGCACCGACGAGGAACTTGTCCGCGGTCATTGCGTTCGACTGGATGACCGGCAGGCCCCACAGCGACGGCGCCGCGCCGCTGGCCGGGTCGCCGATCAGGTAGCGGCCCTGGCTGTCTTTGAGCAGCTCGATCTCGGCCCAGTCGGCCGGGTTCAGGATCACCGCCGAGGCCGGGTAGTCAGCCAGCATGCAGTCGGCGATTACCTTGCGGATCAGATCCAGACGGGTCGCGCCGGCGCCGAGCGCAGAAGCGGAGTAGCCGTGCGCGGTGTAGTTGCCCGACTTCATCATGCCGGACACGTTCGGCGAGGTGCCGTTGCCGTTGATGAGCTGGTTTTCCACGCGCAGGTTCACGCCGTAGGTCATGCGCAGGTTGATGTACGCAGCCAGCGCCGCGTTGTCGGCGGCGAGCTGGCGCGAAATCTTGACCCAGTGGCCGACCGGCGACACCGGCATGTTGAGCATCTCGAACGTGATCGTGCTCTCCGGACGGGCCGAGCCTTCCGCAGTTTCAGCGGCGGCATTGGTGAACACGTTCTCGCGGGTGAACTCGATCGCATTCGACATGGTCGGGATCGACGTCATGAACGCTTCGAGCGACAGCGCGCGGAACGGGCCGCCGACGACGCCCGGCTTGCGGTCCGGTGCAACGGTCGCATCGCCGCCGACGACGGTGTTCTTGACTTCGACGCGCGCCTTTTGCGCCTGGCCGCTGATGAATGCCTGGTAGCTGTCGTTCTTGACGAACAGCTGGCCGATCGACTCGGCAGCGACGCCGGCGGCCGGAGCGGTGACGCCCTTGCGCTCGATCTCGAGCAGGCGGTCTGCAAACTCGCGCTGCTTCAGGCCCAGGTTCTCGATCGCCGACAGCGTATCGTGCGACGCCTTGCCGTTGTTTTTCGCTTCGAGCTCTGCCTTGTCGGAGAACTCCTTGAGCTTGCCTTCGATGCCGGTGATGGCGTCGAGCACTTTGGTCATGTCCATAATTTTTTCCTAAATGAAATGTGTTGTTAGCCCAGCCGCAGCGCCGACAGGCGTGCGACGGCCTCTTCAATGGCTTTCGCTTGCGCGTTCTTGCCGGGTTCCCCCTCGGCAAAGATCGTGCGTGCGCGGCTGACCAAGGCCATGGCCAGCCCTTTGGAGAGGCCGCCTGCATCCCGCAGGAAGCGCTCGAAATCGCGGACCGTGTCGAGTTCATTGACACGGTCGAGCAGCAAGTCATCGTTTTTGACGCTGGCCAGGTCAACGCGCGCGGCGGCATCAGCCGGGAACGTGACGACCGAGACCTCGACCAAATTCGACACTTTGCGGATGAAGCGACCGGCAGCCGTGTCTTCGTAGTCGCCGGACTTCAGGTAGTAGCCAATCGACAGCCCATCGAGCGTGCCGTGACGCAGCGCCGCCAGCACGTCATCAGCGACGCGGTTGCCGACGGTGAGTTCACCTTCGACATACAGCCCGTGATCATCTTCGATCGCCTTGGTCCACTTACCGATCGGCATGTCCCAGCTTTGGTGGTTGAAGAACATCTTCGGCGCGCCATTGGCTGCCAGCGTGTCGGCATACGCGCCGCGCAAAATCGTGTCGCCATAGCTGTCGACGCCACCGAAAACTGACGCATAGCCGGCAAATGCGCCCGTATCTCCGTCGAACTTCATCTGCACGTGATCAAGGTTCAGCGTTTTCTTGAGCATGGTCGTATCCTCGTTACTGTTGGATCGTGTCGATCGCACCGCTGGCAGCAGGCGCCACGCGCCCCAGCAGGTCGATCGGCACCAGGTTCGATTGCGCGGTCAGCTCATCGCCGCCAGGCAGCGGCGGATCGTTCTCGAGCTGACGTACTTCGTTTCTTGTCTTCAGGCCGTTTTGCACCGCACGCGCATACACATCCATGCGGTCGCGGATATTGGCGCGCAGCAGACCATCAAAATTCCATTCGACCGACAGGCGAGCCCGATCTTCAGTCGTCAGCACGCGCTGCTCGATGGCCTGCTCAATGGCCACCAGCGTGGGTCGGATTGTGAACTTGAAAAAGCCGTCGATGATCTGCTCGATGCCGGTGCCCCAGGCTGTTGCGTTGGCATGGTTGATCAGCACGGCCGGCACGCCAAACCAGCGACCGATCTCCTCAATACCGAACCGGCGGGTCTCGAGCAGCTGCACATCGGCCGGCGACAGCGACAGCTGCTCGAACTTCATGTTTGCTTCGAGCACGAACAGCCGGTTCGCGCTGCCCTCGGCCATCCCGGAAAAGTTTTGCTTGATCGCCGCACGCTGATCTTCGTTGAGGACCTTGTCGATCATCAGCACGCCGGACGGCTTGCCGCCATTGGCGAACAGCAGGTTCGCGGCGGTCGATGCATTCGATTGTTCAGACGTGGTGGCGCGCATGAAGTCCAGCCGCGCCAATCCCATCGTGCCGTTGCCAATGTCCTTCAAGTGCAGCACGCTGCTTTCGGCCAGCGCTTCGACGTCATTACCGATGCGGTACAGGTACACCAGCGAACCGTCGTTGAGCACGTCGACCTGCATCTGGTCGGCCGACAGCGGCCACAGCTCGATTACTTGCCCGCTCGAATTGCGCAAGATGCGCGCATACGCATTGCCACGCAACAGCAGGTTCATCAGCATCGCGATCCAGAACTCGACCGAGGTCATGCGCCGGTTCGGCGAGGCGTGCAGCACTTGCCACAGCGTCGTGTCACGCGCAAGCTGGCGCGCGCCGCCGCGACGCTCGAAGACAAACAGCGGCAGCGTCGCGATGGTCTTGGCAATGAGCGTCACGCACGCCCAGACCGCCGACAACTGCAATGCGCCATCGGGTGACAATGCGGTTGTGCCAGTCACCAGCGAGCCGCCCGGCCCGCTGGATTGTTTGCCCGGGCTATCGCCGAGCGCGCCACCCCAGCCAAACCACGCCAGGAACGCCGAAACATACTTGTTCATTGGTGAATCGGATCCCTTAAAAATGCATCGATGTTGGTGGTGCGCTCGTCGCCCACCAAGCTGCGGCCAATAGCCATGACGGCCGCTACTGCCCCGTCGACGCGACCATTGGCGCGTTCCTTGGCGACCTTGCGGTTGCCGGCCGGGTCTGTCGCGATGACCGCATTGGCCATGCACCAGGTCATCACCGGGTTGCCGTTGTGCCGGATCAGCCCATCGAGCAGCAGCCGTTCGTATTCGTCGACGGCCGGCGCCATGTCCTTGAAGCCCTGCCCGAACGACTGCAGCGGCGGCAGACTCACGCCTTCTTGCTCAATGAGCGCCCGGAAATCTTCAATGCGCCAGCGGTCATATGCGATGGCGCGCAGATCGAACTGGTCGCACACCTCGGCCAGCCGCTTGAGCACCGCCAGCTTGTTGACCGCTCGCCCAGGCAGCGCCTCAAGGTAGCCCGCATCGCGCCACGCCAGATACGGCACGCGGTCGCGGTCGGCCTTGTTGTGCAAGTCGTCGCCCGGCAGCCAGAAGTACGGGATGATCCTCGTGAACGGATCGTCCGGCGTCGGGTCCAGCGCCACGACCAGCGCGGTCAAGTCTTGCGTGCTGGACAGGTCCAGACCGGCCACGCCACTGCGGCCATACAGCGCCGCCGGCGCTGGCCATGCCGGGTCCTGGCAGCCAAACCACACATGGCCGGCAATCCAGGGCGACTCAGCCTCGGTCCACTGGCAGAAGTTCAGCCGGCGCACGAGCGATTCCTTGCTCGGGATGTTGCGCGCGGCAGCGACCTGCTCTCGCAGGTACCGCAGGCCTGGTACACCCGAGGCCAGCGATGGGTTCGCCTTTTCCCAGCAGCGCTCGTCCTTTAGCGGATCGTCACCCTCATCGAGCGCGCACACAAACGCGAAGAACGCGTCGTCTTGCACCTGCCCGGCAGCGACTTTCGCGCCATGGTCGTGGTACGCCCAGCACACCGAGCGCTTGTCGGTCCCGCTATTGGTGATCATCACCATCAGCGGCTGTCGGCGTCCCTTCTGCCCGGCTTTCAACATTTCGACCACGTAGCCATCGCGATGCTCGTGCACTTCATCGAGCAGCGAGATATGCGGACGCGGTCCGGATTGCCCTTCGTCGGACGCTATCGGCCGGAAAAAACTGCCTCGGCTGACCCATGCGAGGTTCCACACCCCCAGCCCGGTGCCGGACTTCGTGATCCGCGACGACAATGCCGGAGAATGATCCACCATCGCGACGGCATCGCGGAACAGAATCATCGCCTGGTCCTTCTTTGTCGCAGCAGCATATATTTCAGCCCGGGGCTCGCCATCGGCGACGAGCCCATAGAGCCCAATGCCGGCGGCCAGAGGCGACTTGCCGGACCCCTTTGCGGTCTCGATGTATGCGGTACGAAATCGCCTCAGACCATCCTGGCCAACCCAGCCGAACAGGCTACCGACGATGAAGCGCTGCCACGGCAGCAGCTCGAACGGCTTACCCTCAAACTCGCCGCCGTTCAGGTGCAGCACATCGGCAAAAAAGCCCAGCGCGCGCTCGGCCGCCTTTACGTCAAACGTCAGCCCCCGTTCCCCACCATGAAGCAGATCGTCCAGGTGACGCTGGCATGCTGCGCGCACATGTGGACCGGCAGCGACGCGACCGATGACGACATCCTTGGCGAAGCGGGTGACCGGGTCACGAGAAGTAGCTGTCCGCTTTCTTTTCTGAATCGGCATAGCCAAACAAATCACTTTGCGGCGATGCCCCGGTGACTTTCGAGATCGCCGCTGGCGTCATGCCAAATTCAGCGGCAAAGGACTTGAGCTGATATGCCGCACGCTGAGCTACCTGATACAAAACGGACATTTGTTTGTAGCCAGACAGGTTGACGTCGATATAGCCATCCTTACCACTGCGCTCTCTTTCGTCGATCTTTCGAACAACGTTCACGTAGTCAGCCCACGCCTGGCAGTACACCGTTAGGGGCGCCATATATTGCTCAGCGATCAGACCCATCCGACTCAGGATTGGCACAATACGATTCCATTCATCCAAAGCCAGACCAGACAGATGCGCTGGTGCGTCGGGTGCGACCTTGTCGAACGTAAGTTCCGACTTGAGCTCACTCGCTGATTTCTTGCTTCGATTTCCCGTGATCACATGCACATTCGCGGGAAGCCGTTTGCGTCCTGAACTTGAATTTCCTGACATAGGCTATGGGAATACCCCCCCTCCATTTTTCCCGCCGCTGCAAATGATGGTGCGCAGCCGGTCTGCGTCAATTTAACGCGCGACTTTCGACCCACCCTCCGCTCATGAACCATTTCGGTTCCAGTGATGATTTGCATCCAGCGGCACACCATCCAAACCACAGCCGCGTAATGTTCCGGACTTTTCCAACTGCTGCTTGGCACCATCGTGACAACGCTTGCACAGCGACTGAAGATTCCCCGCGTCATAGAATCGCTCCGGGTCTCCGCGGTGCGGCCTTACGTGATCGACAATCGTTGCCTTTGTCACACGCGCCAATCTGGAGCACAACGCGCAAAGTGGATGCTCAAGCAGTTGCCGATGCCGAAGCTGGTACCAGCGCTTGCTGTTGTAAAGCGGCTTCGTCTGCGCGTTGGCCATGAATAAAAAAAGCCGCTGCCAGGAGGAGATCCAGCAGCGGCAGATCCGTCGCGTCCCGGCAACGGAAGAGACAGCGTTGCGTCAACAAAAAAGCCCCGACCGAATCAATCGATCAGGGCTTCAAGCATTTTGCTCGCAGCTGACCCTGCCATTGGCAAGGTCAAAACGCTCGGAATATTACCGGCATGCAAGTTGTTAGCCGCGATGGTAGCAGCGTCATCAAACTTATCAAGTGCATCCGATAAACTTTTTTCAGCATTTGCGCGAGCTGCCCGGAAATCGCGTACACGCAACTTTAGGCGGCTACATATCGCGAGTTCCCCGAGTCCCATGATGTACCAATACTTGAGAACCATCTTGTCTCGGTAAACGGGCAACCTGACCCAGATGGCCTCGACTATCCAGCCATCAAGCTGGTCGGCCGAGACTGCTGGTGGTGGCGGCACTTCTTGATCCATCACTCGCGAAGCAACGTATAGCCGCGCCCAAGCTGCACAGGTTGAGTGACGCGTGCCCGACCGGACAGTCCGCCGCCAATTTTCCAGCCGATCGCCAAACCGCTTATCCATGCCCTTCCTCCTGGTTGACCACCTTACTCATCCCACGCTCGTCCCAAACGATCAATGACCGAGAACCAGTCGCGATCCGTGTACCCACCGTGTGGCCGTTCTCCTGCGCGTAGAACGTCAACTCGCCAGCAATACCGCGCCGGATCTGACCGTGCACCTCATCCTTGCCGAAGACCGCGACCATCTCATCGACCCATGCTGCGATTTCCGGCATCTTTTCCCGCAATTCTTTCTGTTTCATTAATCGTCCATCTCCTCAACAGATTGTCAGACGCGAAAACCGTTGGTATTGCTTGCTTTGTGGACGATATGGATGAAATGGATAATAAATTTCAAGTCACAAGAAAATTTACACACCATCATTGCCATTGACTGGCCTCGCGCGCGCGCACGCGCACATAGGCAAAAAATATCGTCCACATCGTCCATATCGTCCACAAACCCGCACCACGCCTACGTTTTGCGTGTTGACGATCTGTTGAGGAATGGACGATTTAGCCGTCGGTCGGCTGGTCCCACACGTGCCGGTACTTCTTCAACGCATCCTCGAACAGCTGCGATGCCCCCTCGACCCAGTCCTGTCGGGTCCGATCTATCGGCTCATCGCCGACCAGGTACACAATCCTCTGCTTGACGTCGCTGCCCAGGTCGTATTTGACCGCTGCCCGCTTCACCAGCCCGCGCCCGATGCGTTCAATCGTGCGACCGAACATCTGCTGCGATACCGGGAAGCGCTCGCCATTGAGATGCGACCAGCGATTGAACCCGTGGTAGAGCTGCATGGCCGAGCAGCAGATGAATGGCAGCGGGAGAAATCCCCCGGACCACTCACGGAAAAATCGCTCCGCAGGCGACAGGCCCAGCATGATCAGCTTGGATTTGGCATCGGTGACCAATGGCTTGGTGTGCTCGTTGAAGTCGGCCAGGTCGACCTTGTGCAGCAAGAAGTGATAGAAGGCCTCGATGCCGCCGCCCATAATCTGGCGTGCGACTGCGTCATAGAACGCCTCGTCACGTTTGGGCGGGGTCCACAGCACCAGATAGCGGCGATCGGTCTTGTCCAGCGCCAGCGGTTGGAGCTCGTTGGACAGGAACACGAAATTCATATGGTTGGCTTCGGCGCGCTCAGTCATTCCCTTCGGGTTAATCATGATCACGTCACCCGTGACCATCGCCTTCAGCTTGCCCTTCAACTGCCGGAGCTCGGAACGGGTGACGACCTCGTCGGCGACCATGAAGAGCTTCTTCGATGCCCACTCGTTGAACGGCGCTTCAATCTGCGCGTTGCCGATGACGCCGCCATACTCGCCGTAGATGGCCTTCATCACGTTTTCGAAGAACAAGTTCTTTCCGCTGCCTTCATCACCGTGCACGATGATCGAGGTCTTCATCTTGGCGCCCGGATGCTGGAGGGGATAGGCTAGCCAGCGCAGCACCCACGCGAGCACCTGCACATCGTCGTTGCACAGGAACTTGACCAGCTCGATGATCTGGTCGCACGCGCCTTGCGCGGGCACCATCTTGAAGCCGTCGAACAGGTTGACCGTTGTTTCTGGGTCAGCCTTCAGGGTTGGGTCAAACACAACCTTGTCGCGGTCCACCATGCGCCGGTCTGGATTGTTCAACCAGAATTTCACCGCATCGACACCGTACGCGAGGCGCAGGTGGTTGACCTTGATGATCATTCGCTTGGACGAGTCCCAGACGGTGTCATCCCCATAGATCAGCACGAATTTCTCAAGTAGGTAGTTGACCGAGTCCCAAAACGACTGGGGATAGACTTTTTCCTTTTTCGGCTTGCGCGTTGCCCCCGCTCCCCGGCTCGTCGCAACAGCCCCCGGTTGTGCCGGTTGATCAGAGGGAGTGGGAGATTTTTCTTCCGCAGGCAAGGATGCCAGGGTACCGCTGGCAATTTCTTCGAGCGTGCCACGCATCTGCTGAGCGACTGCGTCGAGACCATCGACCGCATGCAGGTCATTGAAGTCGGTCAGCTTGCGCTCGCCGCGGTCGGCAAAGTCCGGCTTGAGCACATACGCATTGCCGACCATGCGCGCAGCTTCCGCCGCTTTTGCCAGGCCTGCATTCTCAAAGGTTCTCGTTTGCACGATGCGGCCCACGCGCGCATCGGCAATGATGGCGGGGGGTCGACCATCGCGCGCATCCCAATGCGCTGTGACTGACACTGAAGCAGTGTCGGCCGCACGGTTCAATATGTGCTCGGCGCCATCGATCGGCGGTACCGTCGTCAGCTGAAATTCATCACCCAACCATGCGGCGAAGCGCTGCTCCAGCAGGAAGTCGTCGTCGGCGGCAAATACCAGCGGCAGCATCGGGTATTTCACACGCAATGCCATCGCCACCGCTTTCAGGTTGCCCGCATCGAAGGCAACGATGACGGGCACTGAGCGCTCCATAGCCATGCGAATTGAGCAGCCGGTCGCGTAGCCCTCACAAATGATCGCCACCGGTGCAGCATCGAGCACGCCGAGGCGCAACGACGCACCGGCTTTTTCCATGCCGCGATTGAAACGCTTGCTGCCATCAGCGCCGATCTTTTGCAAGCCAACGATCTGGTAGCCATCGGCGTCATAGCGCACCATCGGCACCAGCAGCGTGCCATCATTGGTCCAGCGTGCTGCCTCGGGCTCGATTCCCTTGGCTTTCACGTACGGAACGTCGACCACGTGCAGCGATTTGGGGCCGCGTGCGGCATCCCATTGCTGACGAGCGCGATTCGCGGCAAAGCGCGCCAGACGTGTGCGTTTTTCCTGCTCCCGCGCTTCGAGCTCACGCTGCCGGGCTTCGGCCGCTGCGCGCTCCTCTGGCGAAATGCGCGCCCAGTCGACCTCGACTTTGGTCGCGTTGTTCTCGGTACCCTGCCAGCGACCGAAGGCGCCACCAATGACATGCTGGCCAGACTTCAGCGGAATCTCGCGCAGCACGTACCACGCTTTTTTCTGCGGGCCGTACCGGTGCACCTTACCATCAAGGATTGGATGCCCGGCCGGTGGCATTGGTAAGCCAGCGTGCTGCATCTGGTCGATGACCTGGGCAAGCGTCGTCATTCGCGCTCCGTCCAATACGGTACGCGTACGCCGCCCATCAGCGATGGATGCTTGCGAAAGTCATCAGCACCCTCACGGCGCATGCCCCTGTTGGGCATGTGCTTCGCTGACAATGGCTTGAATGGCGGCGGCTCGACGGGCCCAGCGACAGCCGGGTGTTTTACTGTCGGCTCATTGGCCGGACGAATAAACGCCAGGCCAGCGACCGTAATTTTGATTTCCTCGCCGTCGATGCGCTTGATCAGCTTGAACCGCAACAGCGGCTCCATCACAAGTTCATTGAATCGCGACGACGAACGGAAATGCGAGAGCACAGCACATGTCAGTTGTTGGGGCGATGCCCTACCGCCAATAGCGGCCAAATGCTCAAGCGCGTTATAAGCTGCGCTACCGTGCCGTGGACCCGAGTGTTTTTTTGCCATGGTCTCGTTGTTCTTGTTATGGAATTGGGCGGGTCCCGCAACGTGCTTGAGCACGCGATTCCGCATGCTGTCGCCGCAGGAGCGGGACCCATTGACTGACAGAGCAGTGCTATCCAGCCTTGCGCATCGTGTAAGAGCGCTCGTCTCGATGCATTCGGACCCGCTCACGAAGTGCGCCGATTGCCCCCATCACCTGCTGGATTTCCTGCTCGATTTTTTCGATTTCGACTGCCGAGAACTGGCCATCTGCGAGCGCACCGCCGATGGCACCGGTGACATCACCCATCTCTTTGACGGCATCGCACACGGCCCGGGTGAGATCATCGTCAGATGCATGTGCCGCGTCTGGAAAGGCGAAGGCCACCAGCCCATGACGCGCGCACAGCGCATGCAACGGCAGCGTGGCATTGGCCACTCCGGCAGCCGCGCACAGCTCAATGATCTCGGAGACTTCTTCGAACGATGGATAGTGCGTGTCGACACCTGGTCTCAGCTTGTTGTAGAGGACATTGGCAGTTTTCCCCATGCGCTGCGCAAGTGCCTCGATACCGCCTGGATAGGCTCGGGCAACGAGGTACAACGCGTCATGCTGATTGGTGTCGGAATAGCGAAGTGTCATGGCAGAAAGTCCTTGTCATTGACGATGACGGCATAGCATTCGGCCTTCACACTGGACGGACTGCCCTGTGAAAACGACTCAACCAGATCAGGCCATATGAGATGCCAATCGTCGGGCCGCAGGTCGCGGCGGGTCACCGCAGCTTCGGTGGCCTGTTCGATTGCAACGCAATACTCGGCAGGTACTCGGTCGCCACGAGCCAGCCAATTTCGGATCCGCTGTTGGGTGACGACTGTCCCCGTCAGCTCGGAAATCGAATTTGCCAACGCCGTTTGGCCGCCTGCCTTTTCGCACGCTTTTTGAATTGGATCGCTCATGGTTACCAATATACAACAATTGTATTTCCATAAGCAAACTTTTGTTGTTTGACGTTAACAACGGTTGTTGTGACTATGTATCTATGGCACTTGGCTCAAACGTTCGCAAATTCAGGGAGGCTGCCGGCCTCACCCAAACACAACTGGCTGAAGCCGCTGGCATGGACCAGCAGGCCTTGGCTGCGCTTGAAAAACGAGATAGCAAGTCGAGTTCATTCCTGCCAAATTTGGCCAAGGCACTTAACCTATCGACAAGCCAATTACTTGGGATTGACGAGGGTGCGGCTACCGGCGCTAGTCATGAAAACGTAGGTCCCGCGCCAATTGGATCGCACCGCATCCCGCTCATCGACTATGTGCAGGCAGGGCTCTGGACTGGTGTTGAAGACCAGTTCGAGCCGGGCGCGGCAGACGAGTACTTGCTGACTGACCTGACGCTATCGGGAAGCGCCTTTGCGCTGGAAATCAAGGGCGAGTCGATGCTGCCCGAGTTCAAGCCAGGCGACCGTGTGATCATCGATCCCGAGGTTATGCCCGCGCCTGGCGACTTCGTCGTGGCCAAGAACGGTGCCGAGGAAGCCACTTTCAAAAAATACCGACCCCGCACCGTCGATGCAGCCGGCAACATGGTCTTTGAGCTGGTACCGCTGAACGAGGACTTCCCATCCATGCGCTCGGATGTCGTGACGATCCGGATTGTCGGAACGATGGTCGAGCACCGGAAGTACCGCAAGAAAAACTGACGCCCCGCCTATCTCCAATTAACCTACTTGCCAAATTAACTTATTAGGTTATACTGACTACATGGAGAAGCGCACCCCACATTGCAAGCTCAGCGTCGTCCAGTCTCTCGTCGAGGCCGGACAGGTGCGGGCCACCGGCAGTGCGTTCATCGGCGCGCGTGAGCTCGATATCACGAACCTGGACGACATGTGCGCGGTGATCATGGCACTGACCGCCGCCGACTTCTACAAGAGCATGACGACCCACGCCGACCATCGGATCTGGCAGGACGTCTACCATGCGAGGACCGCGCGTGGAGACGATGTCTACTTGAAGCTGACGGTCATCAATGATGTGCTGATTGTGTCATTCAAGGAGCTGTGACAATGAAATGCCCGATATGCGGCGCGGCGGAACTGATCCGCGACACGCGCGACCTGCCCTACACCTATAAGGGCGAGACCACGACTATTCCTGATGTGACCGGCGACTTTTGCCCAGCTTGCGACGAGGTGATCCTCGACCGCCTGAGCGGCGGCCGCTTTAGCGAGCTCGTCGGTGCTTTCCAGCGCCAGGTGAATGCGGCGATCGTCGATCCCGGCTTCATCGTCGGCGTGCGCAAGAAGCTGGCACTGAACCAACAGGAGGCCGGCGAGATCTTTGGGGGGGGCGTCAATGCCTTCTCGCGCTACGAGAAGGGCAAGACCAAGCCGCCGCTGGCGCTAGTCAAGCTGTTTAAGCTGCTCGATCGCCACCCGGAGCTGATCAACGAAGTGCGCGCGCCCTGAACCCGTCAACGCGGGACACGCAATCCTGGAGAAACGCAGCCATGGCTGGCAATCATAAAAAATCGACGCCGATACCTGCGACTATACCTGCCACGCAACGACAGCCGATCCGCGAGCAAACGCACGACAGTCGCCCTGGGCGTATTGAAAAGCGCGATAAAATCATGCCGTTGCAGGAGCTTCCGCCTCCGCCGCCGCGACCCAAGAGGTGAACATGGATCAATGGACCGAAGAAAGCTGGGCTCGATACTTCGCATTGACCTATCGTAGCCGCCTCAGCACGCTCTACCATCGCAAGCGTGAGCGATTTTTCTCGTTGTGCGACAAATGGTCAACCGCCGTCACCTTGATTGCAGGCTCTGCCGCATTCAGCCGCTTCATGAGCGAAGAAGGTGGTGCGGTGTTGATCGGTCTGACTGTGGTGAGTGCATCAATGTTGAAGCTGGTGATGGGCTGGGCGGACAAAGCCCGCGCGCACGCCCTACTGGCACAAAAATTCATTCAGCTTGACGCTGCGATGACCGCTGTCGGCCCTATGATCGCCGGTCAGCTTGACTCGTTCGAGTCGCAGCTGATCGCGCTCGATGCCGAAGAGCCGCCGGCGCTGTCCGCCTTGGTTCGACTTTGCCAAAACGAGCTTGACCGCTTGCAAGGCAAATACCAACCGTCGAACGCACTATCGTGGCACGAGCGCTGGCTCTGCCACCTGTTCGACATGCCGAAGACAGGATCCTTGTCGTGATCATGCACGGCGGTCTTCATGACCATTGCGGACTCTGATTATTACAACCCATTGAGAGCCCGGCATCGGTGTTCTATTTCTTCGGCTTGGGGTCGGGCTTCGGCTTACCGGTTTTTATCGTCTCGACGACCGACCCTTTCTTGTCTCTCTCGGCATCTTTGACCGGCTTGAACTTACCGGTCCCGGCATCGCGTCCGATTTTCCTTGTTGCCATAGCAAACTCCCAGTGAGAATCCCGCGATCCGCGCGGGCGCGGTGCTGCTTCAACGATCTCCACTCTCCAGCGCCAGCGCATATGTCTGGCCGAATCGGGGATGAATACGATTGAGCTTTTCAAGAAAATCCTGGTAGTTGGTCGACAGCTTCATCATCGTGACGACCGATGCCAGGTGTTCTTTTAAACGAGGATGGCCGACCTCTTCAGTCAGGCGGCGATGCAGGTGCACTTTTTTTGCGTCTTTTTGCGCCTGCTTTTTAAGTTCCTCTAGTAGCCCCGGCGCCAGTCGCTCGTAAACAATGTCATTGGTCAGCAGACCAAAATACTGCGGGCGATAATTTTGCTTTTCGGGCGGGTAATTCAGGTCCTTCAAGCGGAAGAGCTGCTCATAAAAATCTGCGGGGAAGGTTTTCACATACGGCTGCAGCTCCTTCGCCACCCATGCTTCAAGGATTTTCGTCAGCGCATCCTTGGCCCGGTCTTTCTGGTAACCCGTCACCTCATCAACCAGCGCCACGATGCCGACCCGTGCGAAGCCGCGCACCAGGATCTCTGCCTGTTGCGCGATGTGCTCCTGTTGGTGCGTCAGAAAGCCGCCAGCTCGACTCGCGAGAATCGCATCGCACAGATCCGCCAGGATCGTGGCCTCGTAACCGATCCACGCTTGGCTCGCCGTCGGCGCCCGAAATCGAATCGGATTCGCAAGCCGAACCGCCAGCTCACTGCATTGATACGCCAAATCGCTGTTTTCAACACCGGCCCGCTCTGCGAGACCTGAAGCGAATAGCGCAAGGCGATGCTCGCCCGCCTTCGTTGCGCCGCTGGCTGACATGCCAATGCCCACCTGCAGGCCCTGACGGGTAAGGATGCGACGCCCATCTTCGAGCACGTAACAGGGAATTTGCACATCGTTGATGACCAGCGGATGGTCTTCGGAGCCGTGCGTGGCGCGAGGCAACCCTGCCAGTTCCTTCTTCGCCGCAGCCGCGCGCTGCGCAATCTCTTTACGCCGCTCAGGGGTCAGCGATTTTGCCCTTGCTGCCCCGCCTTTGGCCTTGCCTACGTTGTTCATTTCGTTCATGACCACCTGCTGTAGCTCGTGGATAACGCATCTAATTTATCTTGCTTAAAGGTTTTATGCAAGTTATTTTAAATTTTTGCTTGCATTTATTGTGCTAATTGACGGTGCTGCTGACCAGCAAATCGCCTTTTCCCTTAAGCAAAAAAATACCTGTGACGGGGTAACACCTATTTTTTTTGGCAACGCTCGTCCGACGGCGTACGCCAGCGGATGTCGGCTGCAATCATTTTCGTAGAAACGAATCAGCCAACCTCACAACAAATTTTTACCTGAGAACAACTTTTGTTTGCCTTGGATAAACATTTGTTGTAGAGTAATCCTGTCGTTTGGCAATTCGCCATAAAAACAGGAGCCCGAAATGTCCACCCAAATCACCCCCGAACCGAAGTTCTGCAAGGACTGCGCGCATTTCCTCGGCCCGCGCGGCAAGTTTCACGAATGCTCCGCCCCTGTCATCGAGAGCTTGGATCTCGTGACAGGCGAATACCGCAGCTACTGTCGGAGCATGCGAGAAACCGATGGTAAATGCGGACCGGAGGGCAAGCTGTTTATCCCAATTCGCGATGTTCAGTCCGACATCGCAACCGAGCGCCCGCTGATCGTGTACGGGCCGGTGGGATGCGGCAAGACGCTGGCTGCGTACTTCCTTGCCTATCACTTCGGGAAGAAAACGATTGTCGATGAATGCTCGACATCAATGGCAGCCAGCCTTGCTCCCGATTCGCTAGCGTTGACGAGCTCACCGCAAGTACCCGGCGCCATTTCGTTCGGTGAAGCGCTCATCAAGGCTGGGCAGGAGCTTCTTCAATCTCAAGCTCAGCCAGCAACTGAAGCCGCGCCTGGTAGCTGATCCAGTCCTCGCGGCTGTTCGATGGGTTGCATCCATCGTTGTACAGGTAGATCTCATTGACGTCATCGCTTCCTCTGAAAGACAGCTTTTTTGCGACTGCTGGTGTTAAGCCTGACAAATGCACTGCCGAGGGATGAGCCTCGTAGACCACCCAGGCAGTCGAAGCGATGCCCAGCGGCTTGTAAAGACGATTGAGAACGATGTACCGACGATCCGCCAGCCTCCGGATGACATATGGCAGGTGAATTTGACGCAATAACCGAGTAGACACGCTGTTCTCCTTTTTGAAAGTCTGACCATGCCGATGATCAGTACAGCCAATATACCGATGAACCAAGCCGCACCGGCAGATTCACGCCGGCGTGCGCCAAGCCGGCTGGCCGCCTTCCTGACCGCCGACGATGACTGGATTGCCCGGCACCCCGGCATTGCCATGGCCGCGCTCTGGATCGCAGTGCTGGTCGTGCCGGGGGTGATCGAATGGATGATCTGATCCTGACCGTGCGCGTGCGCTGCACGCTGCCTGATCCCTTCGCCGGCCTCAAAGGCCATGCCTACATTGCTGCGCGCGGCCTGTCCCCGATGATTGGTGGCAGCACGCTTCGCCTGGTCGGTGACTGCGAGTGCGCGCCCTGCGTGCAGCAGCGTTTGCTGCCGACCGTTCAAGCAATCATCGCGAGCTGGCCCATCGAGGAGAAGCCTCATGCAGCCGCACATTGAACCTGATCGTGCCGCACTCGAGGTCGCGCACAGGATGCTGCGTACCGATATCTCCATCGAACAAATGCTGGCCTCGCGTCCGCTCTCGCTGATCCTTCAAAACGTCGCGCGCCGGCATATGCAGCGCCGGCACGGGTTCGACATCAAGCGTTGCCAGGCAAACGATTGGGAATAACAAAGATGCCAACAAATAAAACAATTTCGATTCAGCAGGGCTCACGCGTCGAATTCGACAGCGACTACGGTCCGCAGACCGGCACCGTCTTTGGTGTCATGCGCGATGTGGGGAATGGGGAGCCATTTGCGATGGTCGAGATCGACCATGCGATGGATGGCATGTATTGGAAAGTGCCGCTGCACAAGCTGCAGGCTCAGCCCGCGAGGCCTTGACGATGCCAGCCAGCAGGAAAACCAGAACCAAACGCTACCGACCGCGCAGGGCTCCGCTTGGCACAGGGCTCGGTGCCCTGCTGGCTGCGATCGTCCGCACTGAGGACCAGCAGACGCTACCCGCCAACCAGGCGACCGATCTGGCCGCTGCGTACTGGCTGGCGCTCGACGCAATGGTGTATGGCACCAGCCGCGAAGAGGAATGGTCGGTCGTCACTTGCGCGCTGAATATCGCGCTGCTGCTGGCCGAGCAAGGCATCGGCAATGAATACGAAGATGACTTTGTTGCCGCCCTCGATGGGGCGTTTCGCGCCAAGGTTCGGGCAGAACAGAAAGGCATCTGGCGCTTTGACGGCGACGCGTTGTTGGCCATTCGCGCGGCACTGCACTTGCACGACCAGCAGATCGCCATTGCCAGCCGGGCGCAACTTCGCGCGGCCATGGTGGAAGTGCATCGTCGCATTGAAGGCGGCCAGGTGTACGAGGTTTCGACAACATGAAGGGGAGCGGGGAAATGAACCGACGCGATCAGATACTGCAGGTGCTGGGCGAAACAAGCGAATCGATGACAACAGCGGCCATTGCAAAAGTGCTCGACACGGTCGAGCAGAATATTCACAAGGTCCTGCGCGACCTCGTCACGGATCGACTTGTCAATCAGGTCGGTATCAAGCCGTTCACGTACCTGCTCAGCAGTGCTGGCCGCGACTATCTGTCCGACCCTTCGTTCGGACAGGCAACGCGCGCCCACAAGGCGCAGCCTCAAGCTATTGATACGCAGCCGACACTGAAAGTCGGCGTCTTCACCAGCGGCGAACTGCAGATCGAAGTTGGCGGCAAGCGTTTATCGCTGTCGCGCGAACAGGCGGCGGACCTGGTGCAGTTCCTCGATGCGCTGCCGAACCGACTTTTTGAATCACCCCCGGCCACACCGGATCGTCCGAGCCCGTTTGCCGCGCTTGGCGTGGCGCCCGGACGCGTACACCGACTCGCCGACGAGGCCTGAGCGCGATGGCGATCATGACCTTGGGAGCCGTGCTCATCGGGATTGGCATTGGCGTGGGCATCGCAGCCTTGGCAGTATTGGTCGCGATGATGGTAGGAGTGGAAGACGATGTCGGTTAAAGAAATGCGGAAGACTTTTTCCAGCGCAGCGACCCACGCACGCATTGAGCGCATTCGGGACGCGCTGCGTATTCGCGAGATGACCACGATCGAAATTGCTGAGGCCGTGGGCATTCACCCAGCCTACGCGCGCGAGTACGTCAAGCACCTGCGCGAAACGTTCCAGATCCATATCGTCGGCTACGCGACGATCAAGGATCAGCACACCTGGCACAAGCCGATCTATGCCTGGGGCGTCGGTGCCGATGCGCCGCCGCCTAAGCGACTGAGCCATGCGGAACGGTCTCGTATTCGTCGGCTGGATCCTGAATTCAGGCTGCGAGAGGCGGCCAAGCAGCGCGCCAAGCGTATCGTGCCCTACCGTGACTGGACGGCGGCATGGATACCGACGAGGGCCGCAGCATGAACGCCCAGCTCGCCCTGTTCGCAGCGCCTGCTGCTGAAGATGGCCTGCTTGACCGCCTGCGCCATGCGATCGGCGCTGATGCGCTCGCCAAGTTCGCCTGGTGGTGCCGCAATGGCCATCGCGACATGTGCGCTGCGGTGATCTGGCGGCATACCGGTTGCGCACAGGATGAAGCCCGGGCCCTGGTGGCACGGCTGGCGGAGGCCGCATGAGGGCAAGTTGCGTTTTCGGTAGGAACGGATATACTGCGGGCGTCCCAAGAGGGATGGAGCGTAAGAACTCCGAACGTAGCGGCATCCGCACCCGACAGCATTGCGGATTTTTTGCGCCCGGACATTTCACCATGGCCGGGAGGGCGACGGATACAAGACCCTTCGGGGGAAGAAGTCCGCTCGACTGCGTTCGAGTTCTTAACCTCCCGGCCACCTTGCCGGATGCGCGTAAGAACGTTTCCGGTGAGGTCTTTCAGAGACTCACGCAGGAGCGTCCTATGCCGCAATCCGCCCAGGCCATCGCGCCTACCCTTGCCGTCATCGATGGCATCGCCACCACCACCAGCGTTGATGTTGCTGTCCATTTTGGCAAGCAGCACAAGGATGTGCTGCGCGCCATCGAGATCTTGCGCGCCGAATTACCTACCAATTTCAACGAGCGCAATTTTGCGCCCGTTGACTACACCGACGCCAAAGGCGAGCAACGCCCCGCCTACCGCCTGACGCGCGACGGCTTCACGCTGCTGGCGATGGGCTTCACCGGCAAGAAGGCCCTGGCATTCAAGCTGGCCTACATCGAGGCCTTCAACCAGATGGAAGCCGCGCTACGCGCACCGGTGCAGGTCGGGGCTGTGGCCACCCTTCAGCAACTGACCGAGGCCGTCAGTGCCCTGACCGTGCACGTCGCTGCCTTGCCACGCTCGATGGTGCCTGCCCTGCCCGCCCCTGCGCAGTCGCCGGAATACATGCGCGTCAGGCGCCAGCACATCATCGATCTGTGGACCGATCTGGGTCGCCTGCGGGCGCGTTACCACTGCTTCGCCCAGCTCGAGGCCGAGCTCGGTTTGCTGCGTGAGCGCGTCGGCAGTTTCGGCCAGCTGGAATCAGACCTGCCGCCGAGCTGGTGGCAAAGCAAGCGCATCGCCAAGAATCCGTGGGAGGTCTCATGAGCGCCCCACAGCTTGGCAGCTTCATCCGTCCGGTCGGTAGCTACTATTCCTACTGCCTCGAACTGGTGCGCGTCGTGCCGCGCGACAGCGAAGGCGACGAGCAGTGGCACCTTCGCCGCTACGCGCTCAAGGACGGCAAGCCCGTCAAGGATGGCCACCAGTCAATCAGCTACATCAGCGGTTTGAAGCTGGTACTGCCGGGCGTCTGGAAGGACGAATGGGAGTACGCCACGAAACGCTGGCGATGCTGCCCGCTGTATTACCGACTCATGATCCATGGGTCGGGACAGCGCGATCTCTTTGCCAACATGCTTGGTAGCGTCAATTATTCAAAAAAATAACCGGGTACATTCGATGAGCCTCATCACTCAAGCCTTCATCGTTGAACATTACGGTCTGCGATTGAATGTCGACCAGCTAGCTGAAGTGCTGGGCATTTCCAAGGGAGCGGTCTACAACCAGATTAGCGCTGGCACCTGCCCGGTCCGGACTTACCTTGATGGCGGGAAGCGCTGGGCTGACTACCGAGACGTGGCGAAACACCTCGACGAGTGCAGGGAGCTGGCAGCATGAACATTTTCCAGACAAGCTCAACACTGAACGACACTTTGATTGAGGAAAATCTGCGCGCTTAAAAAGATTAGATACGAGATATCTCGTGAGCTGAATAATGACGCGCAGAATAAATACAAATCAAAAAAACTCCGTCTTTAATACTAGATCTTTAGACGGGCCTAATTGGTTGATAATGCGCTCAGCCATTGCCTCAATCTGTGCGCGATGACGTTTAAAAATTTCAACGTACTCGGAAGGATCGCTAGCCCCAAAATGATCCTGAAGCGCTTCAGCACTGATGAGGACTCGAATTTTTTGTCCATTAACATCGACAGGAAACGCGATCGCATCGCGATCAAAATCATAAACCTCACCGAGCGGGAATGTAATTTTCATTTGACCTCTGTTAACGGAGCAGCGGCATTGCTGTCGCTGAAGAAGGAAGCTGTCGGTCTTAGCAAGTCAACGCAGCGTTTTCGACCAGAAGGCGAGCGCGAACGACTGGCCTAGTCAGGAAAATTTTCTTGAATGGCAGCTGTTTGATGACGGTGAACACCACGAAGACTAAGGCCAATAGCGGAATGGCCAGCACCGATGTAAACAGCATATAGGCCAGCATGATGATGGCACTTTGAAACCTCACGTGCTGCACGATTACCTGCACGCGCGGGTCTTCCGAATGGAATAGTCGGTCGGCGATGGCGAACAAGTCCGCCTTAGAGCGTCGCGCCATAAAGAAGAATCCGAAAAATTCCCAGATTGACGCTGACTCGGTGTGCCGAAGGTGGCCATTCAGGAGATCACGCAAACGCTTGTAGATCGGATGGTCTAGCGGCAAGCCTTCTCGCATGAAAGATTCACGAAGATCACGATCGCGTAAATCAAATAATTTATCCCGTACGCGATCGAGCACCGACGGCAGCCAGACATGTTTCCAAGCGCCAAGCACGGCCAGCAAGCCGACTCCGAAAAGCAAATTTTCCATAGCCTACCCCTTGTCTTTAACAGCCGGCGTATCCCCCGTTTCGGTCAAGCCGCTGCTGGTGCGATATGGATCGTCTCGCTCAACCACCGACTGGTAGCGGCTCTTTTCCCGGATCGCCCGCTTCTTGCCTTGACGCTCGAAGTACCATCCAGCACCGCACAAGATAGCGGCGACGTAACCTAGTACTGAACCGAGCCGCAACGCGCCGATCAATTTGGATATGGCATCAATGGTAGCAGCATCCCGGCCAGTAATGATCTTGTTGATTCCATCGAAGACTAGCCAGACCGCCCACAAAGTCGCAATTCGCCCAGCAATATATCGGGCCGTGGCCATGCTGCTTTCAAACTTTGAAATGGATGCGCGAATTCTTTCAATTTCCACATCGTTCTTACTCACAGACCCTCCGATTTATGACCGAAGTATCTCTGAAGAAAGATTATGGATTCAAGGATTTTCTGACAGGGTGGTGTAGCGAGCCTTGTCAGCAGCATACGGCCAGCCGATTTAAAGTGGGCGGCTAGTCGGGTAGCTGGCGCCAAAAACGCCAATAAATAGCCTGAAAACCCGCATAGATACTCGATTCATAAATTTAGAAAATTGCCAATGTGACTTTCGCTTTTCGAAATATGCCCTGTTGCAGTTAGTCTGCAGCAGGGTCATTGCTGCGATGTAAGTCTTCGGGCTTTAGGTTTGTGTAGCGACGCAAATGACGCCAGTCCTTGTGCCCCGTCACCAGCGATACCTGCTGGATTTCGTACCCTTGTTCAAATAGTCGCGAGGTGCCTTCGTGACGCAAGTCGTGAAAGTGCAGATCCGGGATACCGAGCGAGTCGCAGGCTTCCTTGAAGTATTTCGATAGCGTCTGCTCGTGCACCGGAAAAATCCGCTCGCGGTCCTTCGGCTGCCGTTGCACCACATCCCACGCGTCGCCCAGTAATGGTACCCACTGGTCGTTGCCCTGCTTCTTGCGCGGATCCTTGCGGTTGCGCACCAGGATCAGCTTTTTTGCCTCATCCAGATCGTCCCACCTAAGCTTGACGATTTCACCGCGTCGCATCGCAGTCGCAATGCCGAAGCGAACGACGTCGGCATAGGGTTGCCTGAGTTGCTCGAGCAAGCGCAGGATTTCATCCTCAGTCGGACGCCGCTCGCGCTTGCCACCGCTGCCAATGAGGCCCAGGTGATTGAGAAGGGGGCGCGCCTGGCCGACAACGTCCGGCAACGAAAGCTTCAGAAATGCGCCGGCATAACGCAGTGCCGTTCCCAGCTTGCTGATTTCCATGTTGACCGTGTACGGGCCTGCCCCTTCTTCCTTACGCATCTGACAGAAGGCCGCCAGGTCCTGTGAGGACAGGGCACCGGCGCGGCGATCTCCAAGGCCAGCCTCGAGATGCTTGAGCATGTAGTGTTCGTTGGAGGTGTCGGCGATGGGGCGAGACTGGTCGCGTAACTCGCGGTATGACGCGAGGAGATCCTGAATAGTTAGCAGACCTGGCTCTGCTACAATCTCGCCGCGGTCGATCTCGGCCTCACGCTGGCGCGCCCAGATTTCGGCTTGAGCCTTGGTTTTGAAGGTCTTGCAGAGGGTCTTGTGGCCTTTTCTGCGGATCAGTGCACGCCAGGAACTGCCGACCTTTGTAATGCTCGCCATGTATCACTGCCCATATCAGTTTGTATCACTGAGCAGATGATATATGATGAATCCCAATGAGCGCCACAGAGTGAAAGCAGAGCAAAAAAAGTCCTAAAAACAGCGTCCCTCGCCGTAGTTCAATGGATAGAACGAGTGCCTCCTAAGCGCTAGATACAGGTTCGATTCCTGTCGGCGGGACCAAGCATCAGGCTGTCGATCTCATCGATCTTGTCGATCCGATTGCACCCACAAGCGCTACCCACGCTGCCGCACCGGATACCACTCGACCAACCCGCGTAGAAAGGCTTCCGTGAACCGAGCCGCGAATCGAGCCGCAAATCCTGCCCTCTACCGTGCCATCCATGCCGGCACCATCTTCTCCAGTGCCTTCCTGCTGTTCCTGGTCCAGCCCATTGTCTCCAAGCACATCCTGCCGTGGTTCGGCGGCTCGGCCGCCGTCTGGGCCACTTGCCTGGTGTTCTTCCAGACCTTGCTGCTGCTCGGCTATGCGTATTCGGATGTCGTCAGCCGCCGGCTGGCGCCGAAGGCGCAAGTTACCTTGCATGCGCTGCTGCTGATCGCCAGTGCCGCCACCCTGCCGGTGCTGGCCGGTGACGCATGGAAGCCTGCCGGCGATGAAGACCCGAGTCGCTACATCCTGCTGCTGCTCGCCGCCACCGTCGGCCTGCCCTACCTGATGCTGTCAACCACCGGCCCGCTGATCCAGTCCTGGTCTGCGCGCAGCGGCGACAGCGCTCGCGTGTACCGCTTGTTCTCGCTGTCGAATCTGGCATCGCTGGTGGCGCTGATCAGCTATCCCTTCCTGATCGAACCCTGGCTGCCGCTGCAGGGACAATCAGCCGTCTGGTCGACGATCTACATCGGCTTTGTCGTCCTGTGCATTGCCTCCGGCGCGCTGCTGTTGCGCAGCGCAGGCATGCTTCCATCGGCTTCCGCGAATGATGACGCTTTCGACGCCCCGGACGTGCCTGCCGCTGCAAACACGGCAACGGCGCCGCGCGCAGCCACCCAATTCCTGTGGGTTGCGCTGGCGGCCATGGGCTCCTGGCAGCTGCTGGCCGTCACCAACCACCTGACCCAGAACATCGCGGCGATCCCCTTCCTGTGGCTGCTGCCGCTGGTGATCTACCTGTTGAGCTTCGTGCTTTGCTTTGAAAGCGATCGCTGGTACCGGCGCAAGTGGTTCATTGCCCCGGTATTCATTTTGCTGTTTGCCTGCGCTTACGGGCTGGCCGACAACAAGATTGGCCTGAACCTGAAGATCGCGTTGCCGCTGTACTGCGTCGGCCTGTTCGCGGCCTGCATGTTCGCGCATGGCGAGCTGGCAGCCTTGCGGCCAGCGCCACGCCACCTGACGCGCTTCTACCTCGCGCTTTCGCTGGGTGGCGCGCTGGGTGGCATCCTGGTCGGTCTGGGCGCGCCCAAGCTGCTGCCGGCTTACTATGAACTGGGCATAGGCTATGTGCTGATCGCGCTGCTGGCAGCGATCGTATTCCGGCAAGCGCGCTTGCTGATGGCCTCGGCCTTGCTGCTGTGCGTGGCCTGCGCAATCTTCCTGAGCCAGCAGGTCGCTGGCGACCTGCAATCGTCGCGCCTGCTCGAACGCAATTTTTATGGCCGGCTTCTGACGCGCGATGTCGGTGACGGCACCATCCACGTGCGTCGCCTCACGCACGGTGCAATCCTGCATGGCGAGGAATACCTTGACGGCAGCAATCGCAACAAGCCCACCACCTATTACGGCGTCTCATCGGGCGTCGGACGGCTACTGGTGGCCACAGCGATGAACGAAGCGCGCCATGTGGGTGTGATCGGCTTGGGTACCGGCACATTGGCCGCATACGGAGAAGCCGGCGACCGCTTCCGCTTCTATGAACTCGACCCGGCGGTGATCAATGTCGCGCGCACCGAATTCAACTATCTGCGCACGACCCCGGCCCAGGTCGATCTGGTGCTCGGCGACGCACGACTGAACCTGGAGCGCGAAGCGCCGAATGGCTTCGATGTGCTGGTGGTCGATGCGTTCTCGGGTGACGCGATACCGGTGCACCTGATCACTCGGGAAGCGCTGCGCGCCTACCGCCGTCACATGAAGCCCGACGGCGTAATCGCTTTCCATGTATCGAACCGCTACCTGTCGCTGGCGCCGGTGGTGCAGAAGCTGGCTGAAGATCAGGGCATGCACGCCGTGCTGGTATCCGACGCGCCCAAGGCGCCGCTGCTGAAGACGGACTGGGTACTGGTGTCGGCCAGCGAGAGCATGCTGGCCAAGCCGGGCATCGCCGATGTGGCGACCAAGCCAGCCACCATTCCCGGACTGCGGGTGTGGACTGACGATGCCAACGACCTGTTCAAGATCCTGAAATGAAAATGAAGGGCCGCGCGGATTACCACATCTGCGCGGCCTGTGCGGACTTCAGCTCGCGTACACGCAGACCTGGTCGCGGCCCTGGCGCTTGGCGTCATACAGGGCCTGATCGGCGGCGGCAATCAGCGCATCGAGGCTGCTGATGGATTTGTCCACCGACGCCACGCCAATGCTGACGCGGTAGCTGATCGCCAGCTGGCCTGCGCGTACGGACTGCTGCGCGACGTTGACGCGTATGCGCTCGGCAATCTGGCGCCCCATCGCGACATCGGTGGACGGAAGCAGCACCGCAAATTCTTCCCCGCCCAAGCGGGCAACCACATCGATGCTGCGCACGCTGCGCAGCATGACTTCGGCGAGATTGCGAATGACCTGGTCGCCGACCGGGTGTCCGTGGGAGTCATTGACTTGCTTGAAGTGATCGATGTCGATCAGCAGCAGCGTGATGTCGCGCGGTTTGCGCGTGTGGCGCGCCAGCTCCGTGTCGGCGGCCTCATAGAACGCACGCCGGTTGGCGACCCCGGTCAGCTGGTCGGACGTGGCGAGCTTGAGCAGGGATTCCATGCTCTCGCGGTGATCCGAGATGTCTCGCACAACGAGGTTGAAACTCGACGGTTGCGCGCCCGGTTCGCTGGCGGTGAGCAAGGTGTGACCCCAGAAGCGACTGCGGTCGACACGCTGCATCCAGCCTTCGGAAAAGCTGAGGCCGGTCTGGCGGACTTCTTCGAGGCGATCGTGCATGCGATCGGTCGTGATCGCATCCAGCGGGAACAGGCTCGCATACGGCTGGCCGACGTAGGCGTCGGCATTCGCGCCGAACAATGCCGCCAAGTCGGGGTTCCAGCCGCGGATCAGGCCATGACGATCCAGCTGCACCAGCGCGTGACAGCTGACACCGGCCATCATCGCGTTGATCCATGCGTCCTGCTTGTTGAGCAGCATTTCGCGCCGCACGTCCGCCGACACATCCTCCAGGCTCGCCATCAGGCAGTCGGGCGCGACTTTGGTCAGGTTCAGCGAATAGTGAACGGCCTGTGCCTGACCACGCGTGCCGTTCGGCAGTGCAATGCGGTATCCCTTGAGCAGCAAGCCTTCCTTGTTCGGGAATTTCGCGGCCAGCCTTTGCAGGCCCGAGACGAAGGGGGCGAGCGTATCGAACAAATTGTCGAGGTTGTCGCCATGCTGCGCCAACGGCATCAGCAACTTGACTCCGACCGGATTGATCAGCAGTACCTTGCCCTCAAGGTCGGTCTGCACCAGCCCGATCGCGGACTGGTACAGGAACTCCATCAGGTGCTCATACTGCGGCTGCTCACCCGAGATCATTCAGCGGCCGCTCCCAGGCGCTCGAGAAGCAGGTAAGTGGTCGGCGATGCGGGCGCGTGCAGCAGCCGCAAGCGGGCATTGGTCTTCGCCGACCGGAATGCGATCACGTAATCGATCGTGGCATCGAGTGACTCTTCGCGCTGCACCGCTTGCAGGAAGCGTCCGGCAACCAGTCCATTGTTCATGCAACGCGCGATATCTTCAAAGAATTTTCGACCAATGACATCCGATGGTTCGTAACTCGCCTGGCGAACTTCATACTGGTTGTACCGGCAAGCGACGCCTTCACGATCCATGCCGATCACGCCAAACGGCAACTGATCGAGCTCGCCGTCGCTAGCCTGGTCCAGCCAGGCATGCAAGGCATCGGCGGCCATGTCCATGGTGGGTGTGGTGCTCATCCGCTCTACTTTCGACTGGGTGCGCAAGGCCCGCAAATTTGCAAGCAAGGCCAAGCGCTGGCTGGGGAGGAAAGCGGTGAGTATAACCGCCCGGTTATTTTGCGAACGTATGGTATAAATATTATAGGCAATTGTGTTATTAAAATGAAAAGCCCCGTCAGTAGCAACTGCGGGGCGTTTTCAGTTCATCGATTTCAGCAGCGGGCGGCGCGCGCCTGGGCGGCCTGCCAAACCCGCTGTCGGGCGCGGTGTCTACTTGCAGATCCGGGCAAGCAGCTCTTCGTCGGTACTGCCCGGCCTGACGCCGGTAAGGCGCAGCGGGGTCTGCATGTCGCCGACCACATCGCCCTTGCCATCCTTGCCGGCATAGCGGATCACTTGTTCCGCCCCGGCCTTGCGGCTGGCGCAGTCCACGGTCGTCAGGGTCTTCTCCGACGAATACTCTTTCGCTTCAAGGCTGGTCAGGGGTTTGGCAAAATTCGTCAGCGTCCACAGCTTCAGACGTCCCTGCTCATTCGACAGCAAAGCATTGTCATACAGCTCTTCAGCATCGGCACGCGTCTGGTACGACACCCAGGCAGCATGCACAGGTGCAACGGCAACCAGTGCCAGTGCAAACGCTGCAAGCTGCGCGCCCCGGGAAAACCGGGACGACCGTTTGATGGTGGCATTCACGATTGGCTCGCCTCAGTTCAGTTTGCGTGGCTTGCCGAAGTTGCCTTCCTTCGGGAACAGGAAGGTTGTCTTGCTCGGACCCATGCCGACGATCTGCACCATTGCCGGCTTGTCCGTGATCGATCCGTCATAGTGGACTGCGCCGGCCGGATGGAACATGTAGCTGCCCACCTTCAGAGGCGTCGTCGATTGCGGATCCCAGCTGTCATCGGTGCCTGCATTCCAAGTGCCCTCGACCACGATCACGTGACGATCTTCACCATGGAAATGCGGCGCGCTCATCACGCCGGCCGGGAAGAAGGCGCGGATCACGTACATGCCGTGCTGCGACGGGTCGCCATAGATGACGGCCACTTTGGCGCCTGCACCGGCATCTTTCCAGACGATTTTTTCCGGCGGCACGACAATGAAATCTTTATCGCTGTTGGCGGAGAAGCTCGGCGACATCGCCAGCACGGACGCAAGGGCCGATGCGGCGGCCAGAAAGCGGAATCCGGATTTCATAAGACAGCCTTTAAGAAAACAATAAGACAATAAAATTCACTCGCGGGATTATCACCGATAATCGCTGCCACGACGGACCCCGATCCGCGTCCGACGATGATGAAAATTTTTTGTGGGAGACAAGAAGAATGAAGCTCGTACGCTATGGCCGACCCGGCCGCGAAAAACCCGGCCTGATCGATGCTGAAGGCAAATTGCGCGACCTGTCGGGCGTCATCGACGATATTGGCCCAGAGCAGCTTTCAGACAAGGCACTGGCGCGACTGGCGCGCATCAAGCCATCGAACTTGCCTGCGGTGCGCGGCAAGCCGCGCTTTGGCGTACCGCTTTCCGGCGTTGGCAAATTCCTCGCGATCGGCCTCAACTACTCGGACCATGCGGCCGAGTCGAACATGCCGATCCCGAAAGAACCGATCCTGTTCACGAAAGCGATCACCTCGCTGTCCGGCCCGAACGACGATGTGATGCAACCCAAGGATTCGACCAAGATGGATTGGGAAGTCGAACTTGGTGTCGTGATCGGCACGCGTGCCCACCATGTGAGCGAACGACAGGCGCTGTCGCATGTCGCGGGCTATTGCATCGTCAATGACGTATCCGAACGTGCATTCCAGCTCGAGCGCGGCGGCAGCTGGGACAAGGGCAAGGGTTGTGATGGCTTCGGCCCGGTTGGCCCGTGGCTGGTGACACGTGACGAGGTCGCGAACCCGCAGCGCCTGAACATGTGGCTGGACATCAATGGCGTGCGCCGCCAGACCGGCAACACGAAGACGATGATTTTTTCGGTCGCAAAAATCGTCAGCTATGTGTCGCGCTTCATCACGCTGATGCCGGGTGACATCATCGCCACGGGCACGCCGCCGGGCGTGGGCATGGGCATGAAGCCGCAGCAATTCCTGTCCCCGGGTGATGAAATGCACCTCGGTATCGAGGGCTTGGGCGAGCAGCGCCAGACGGTCGTCCGTTTCAAGAAAACCTGACGCGCGGCGTTGACGTGCGCCGGGCCGGTTGCGGCCTGGCGGGGCAGCGTTGCAAGAAAAGCGGGATGCCGGAACGATTCGTTCCCGCATCCCGCTTTGTCTTTGTCTATTCGGCGTCCGGCTGCATGGCCGGCGACGCGTCGATGAAGGCCGGCAGCTGCAGGCAGGCGTCGTTGATGCGCACGACGGTCGGCATCGCCGAAAGGTCGCAGTTGAAGCGCTGCGCATTGGCGACTTGCGGCACCAGGAAGCAATCGGCAAGTGACGGCGTGTCGCCGTAACAATAGCGGCCCACGCGCCGGTCATGCGCTAGTGTCTGCTCGATCGCGGCCAGGCCCTGTTCGCACCAGTGTCGGTACCAGCGATTCTTGTCGTCGTCGGACACCTTCATCTCGCCGCTCAGGTAGCGCAAGATGCGCAGGTTGTTCACCGGGTGGATGTCGCAGGCAATTGCCAGCGCGAGGCTGCGCAGCCATGCGCGGTCCAGCGCATCGGCGGGCAGCAGTGCCGGCTGCGGGTGCATCTCTTCCAGGTATTCGATAATGGCCAGCGACTGCGTGATCACGGCGCCCTCGTCCAGTTCCAGCGACGGCACCAGCGCATCGGGATTGAGCTTGCGGTACTCGGGCGTGAGTTGTTCGCCGCCGTCGCGCAACAGGTGTACTGGCACCATTTCACACGGCAAACCTTTGAGATTGAGCGCGATGCGCACCCTGTACGACGCCGAACTGCGGAAATAGGTATAGAGCTTCATCGTCATCCTTTTCACCCACCGAGATAGGCTGCCACCACGCGCTCGTCCAGCAGCAAGCGGTCAGCTGCATCGCCCAGCACAATGCGCCCGCTTTCCATCACATAGCCGCGATCGGCAACCGACAGCGCCTGCCGCACGTTCTGCTCGACCAGCAAGATCGTCACGCCCTGCGCCGCGATGTCGCGTATCACTTCAAAGATGCGCTCGACCATGATCGGCGACAAGCCCATCGACGGTTCGTCCAGCAGCAGCAGCTTGGGCCGGCTCATCAGCGCGCGCGCCATCGCCAGCATCTGCTGCTCACCGCCGGACAAGGTGCCGGCCAGTTGTTCGGAGCGCTCTTTCAGGCGCGGGAAGATGTCAAACCAGCGCTCGACGTCGGCCGCGACATGCCCGGTGTCGGCGCGGACATACGCGCCCATCAGCAAATTCTCGCGGATTGTCATGCGCGCAAACACGCCGCGCCCTTCCGGCACCATTGCCAACCCGCGTTCGGGCAGTGCATGGGCCGGCACCGCATCGATCGCATGGCCGTCGAACCAGACCTGGCCATTGCGACGCGCGCGCGGCAAAGTGCCCGTGATCGCCTTGAGCGTCGTGGTCTTGCCGGCGCCATTGGCACCGATCAGCGTGACTACTTCGCCGGCACGCACTTCAAAATCAATGGCTCGCACCGCCTCGATGCCGCCGAAGGCTACCGACAAGCCTTGCACTTGCAGCAGCGGCGAATGGATGCCGACACTGAGGCCGGCGTTGGTGCCCGCGTTCATGCAGCCTCCTTGCCAAGGTAGGCAGCAATCACCGCCGGGTCCTTCTTCACTGCGTCGGCCGTTCCGTCGGCAATCACCTTGCCATAGTCGAGCACGGTGATGCGATCGCACAGACCCATGACAAGCTTCACGTCATGCTCGATCAGCAGGATGGTGGTGCCGCTGTCTCGTATGCGGCCAAGCAGTTCGCGCAGCGCTTCCTTTTCGGTGGCATTCATCCCGGCAGCCGGCTCGTCGAGCGCGAGCAGCCTGGGCTCGGTCGCCAGTGCGCGCGCAATCTCGAGCCGCCGCTGGTCGCCATAGGACAGCGTGCGCGCGGTGCGATGCGCCAGCGCGGCGATGCCGACGAAATCCAGCAGCTGCATTGCCTTCAACTTGATCTGCGCTTCTTCGTCGCGTGCCGCGCGATGGCGCAGGATTGCGCCCAGCACGCCCTGGTGCGTGCGCACATGACGGCCGACCATCACATTCTCGATCGCACTCATGTCGCCGAACAGGCGTATGTTCTGGAAGGTTCGCGCGATGCCGGCCTGCGCGACGCGATGCGGTGCCGACGGCGAATACAAGCGACCGTCGAGCACGAACTCGCCTTCGTCAGGCTGGTACAGGCCGGTGATGACATTGAAACAGGTGGTCTTGCCCGCGCCATTGGGACCGATCAGGCCATGGATGTGTCCGCTTGCCACCGACAGGCTGACGCCGGACAGCGCCTGCAGCCCGCCAAAGCGCTTGCTGGCGTTGGTGACTGACAGCAGCGCGCTCATGCGGCACTCCCGTCGAGCTTGCCATTGTTCGTCAACAGCCTGTCTTCGCGGCGCGGTGACGGCCACAAGCCCGACGGCCGCGCGAGCATGATCAGCACCAGCGCCAGGCCGTACAGCAGCTGGCGCAGCACCTCGCTCTCGATCCAGATCGATCCGAACAGCGCCATTTGAATCGGCTCCACCGTGTGGCGCAGGATCTCGGGCAATGCGGCCAGCAGCGCAGCGCCCAGCACCACGCCCGGTATGTGGCCTATGCCGCCCAGCACCACCATGGCCAGCACGGCGATCGATTCCATCAGCGAGAAAGATTCCGGCGACACGAAACCCTGGAAGGTCCCGAACATGGCACCGGCCACGCCGCCGAAGCTTGCGCCCATCGCGAAAGCCAGCAGCTTCACGTTGCGCACATTGATGCCCATGGCCTTGGCCGCGATCTCGTCTTCGCGAATGGCAATCCAGGCGCGACCGAGGCGCGAATGCTGCAACCGCTGCGAGAAGAACACCGTGGCCACGCACAGCAACAGGAAAAGGAAGTAGTAGGCATTCACCGACGGCATCGCCAGGCTGCCGAGGTGCACGATGCCGCCGGAGCCGGCTTCGCCGGCCAGCGACACGCCGCCGATCTTCACCGGGTCGATCAGGTTGATGCCCTGCGGGCCGTTGGTGATGTTGACCGGGCCATTCAGGTTATTCATGAAGATGCGGATGATCTCGCCGAAGCCCAGCGTGACGATGGCGAGATAATCGCCGCGCAGCTTCAGTGTCGGTGCGCCGAGCAGTGCGCCGGCCAGGCCGGCCACGGCCGCTGCAATCGGCACGATCAGCCACACCGACAGGTGGATGCCGCCGGTAGCCAGATCCTGCCCGACGAAGTGCAGCAGCCATTCACCTGCTACCGGGTATTCAAGCTGCAGCGACTCGATGACGGCCACCAGCTGTGGCGATGCCAGAAGACCGGCGAGGTAGGCGCCGATCGCAAAGAACGCGATGTAGCCGAGATCCAGCAAGCCGGCAAAACCGACCACGATGTTCAGCCCCAGTGCCAGCATGATGTACAGCAGCGCCACATCGGCGATCCGTACCCACGAGTTGCCGAAAGGCGCAGCGACGAAGGGAAAGGCCATCACCAGCACTGCAAATACGAGCCATGCCCATCGGTGTCGGGCGGCATCCGGGGCAACGGAGGAAGCAGTATTCGAAGGCACGGCGTTGTTATTGTTGTTGTTCGCGTGGCTCATGGGCGTCAGGCAGGATTACGAACGGTCGGCGACGCGCTCGCCCATCAGTCCGGACGGTCGCAGAGTCAGCACGAGGATCAGCACGACGAAGGCGAAGATGTCCTGGTAATGGCTGCCGAGCACGCCGGCGGTCAGGTCGCCGATGTAACCGGCGCCCAGGCTCTCGATCAGGCCCAGCAGTATGCCGCCCAGCATTGCGCCATAAATATTGCCGATGCCACCCAGCACCGCCGCCGAGAATGCCTTCAGGCCGGGCACGAAGCCCATCGCGAATTGCGCCGACGCGTAATTGGCGGCCCACATCACGCCGGCCACCGCTGCCAATGCCGCGCCGATCGCAAAGGTGAACACGATGACGCGATTGGCATCGACACCCATCAGTGCCGCCACGCGCGGATTCTCGGCCACCGCGCGCATCGCGCGGCCCATGCGGGTGCGCTCAACCAGCAGCCCCAGCGCCATCATTGCGATTGCGGCCAGCACCAGCAGCAGCACTTGGGTCGGCGTGATCAGCGCGCCAGCCACATGCAGCGGCTCGGTGGCCAGCACTTGCGGGAAGGGCAGCGGATTGCGGCCCCAGATCATCATCGCGAAAGTCTGCAGCAAGATCGAGACACCGATCGCCGTGATCAGCGGTGCCAGCCTCGGCGCATCACGCAGCCGGCGATAGGCAATGCGCTCGATCAGCACGCTGACGATGACGCAAACCGGCACGGCGCCGGCAATGGCGATCATCAATTGCACGATGCCGGGCAAGCCGGGCAAAACTTTTTGCAGCCACTGCAGCAAGGTCCAGCTGGTCATGGCACCGATCATCAGCACTTCGCCGTGGGCGAAGTTGATCAGGTTGAGCACCCCGTAGACCATCGTGTAGCCCAGCGCCACCAGCGCATACATGCTGCCGAGGACGAGGCCATTGATCAGTTGCTGGACGAGGATATCCATACGCAGTCCCGTGGCGTCAGGCTTCAGGCCGCCGGCTTTGCCGACAACCCTTTGGGCAGCGGGAAGGTCACGTGCTCTTCGACCCCGTCCAGCGCGCGCACGCTGCCGGCGCCGAGCGCCTTCAGGCGTTCGATCACCTGTTGCACGAGGATCTCGGGCGCCGACGCGCCGGCCGTCACGCCGATGCGCGACACGCCGGCCAGCCAAGCCGGGTCGATCTGCGCGGCGTTGTCGACCATGTAGGCCGTGGCGCCAAGATTGGTCGCGACTTCGCGCAGGCGGTTGGAATTGGAGCTGTTCGGGCTGCCGACCACGATCACCAGCTGCACTTGCGGCGCCATGAACTTGACGGCCTGCTGGCGGTTGGTGGTCGCGTAACAGATGTCACCCTTCTTCGGCTCGGCAATGCCGGGGAAGCGCCGCTTCAACGCTGCAATGATCTCGGTCGTGTCGTCGACCGACAGCGTCGTTTGCGACACGAAAGCCAACTTGTCCGGCGTATGGACTTGCAGCTTGTCGACATCAGCGATGGTTTCGACCAGATACATGCCGCCGTCGGTCTGGCCCATTGTTCCTTCGACTTCGGGATGGCCCTGATGGCCGATCATGATGATTTCGCGGCCCTCTTCGCGCATTTTCGCGACTTCGACATGCACCTTGGTCACCAGCGGGCAGGTCGCATCAAAGACTTTCAGGCCGCGCTGTTCGGCCTCGGCCTTCACGGCACGCGACACGCCATGCGCAGAGAACACCAGATGGCTGCCGGCCGGCACGTCATCGAGTTCTTCGATGAAGATGGCGCCCTTGTCGCGCAGGTCGGCCACCACATAGGCGTTGTGCACGATCTCGTGGCGCACATAGACGGGCGCGCCGAATTGCGCGATCGCGCGCTCGACGATCTCGATCGCGCGATCGACGCCCGCGCAAAAGCCACGCGGCTGGGCCAGGAGAATTTCATTGCTCATGATGATGCTCGCTTGCCTGAACGCCTTACAGCACGCCGATGATCTGGACTTCGAATTTCACTGGCTGGCCGGCCAGCGGGTGATTGAAATCGAATAGCGCATCGCGCTCGCCCATTTCAAGCAGGACGCCGGCAAATTTGCCGCCACCCGGCGCATTGAAATCGACCAGGTCGCCGACTGCATACGCTTCATCAGCATCGGAGTTCTCGCGCAAGGTAGCCAGCGACACGCGCTGCAGCAGCTCCGGGTTGCGCGGACCGAAGGCAGTACCAGCCGGCAGGTCGAAAGTCTGGTGCGTGCCTTCGGCCAGTCCGAGCAGGCAGGCTTCCAGCGCCGGAGCGAGTTGGCCGGCGCCCAGCTGCAGCGTGGCGGGGTTGTCATCGAAAGTGGTCACGATATCGCGTCCATCTGCCGAGGACAGGCGGTAGTGCAAGGTCAGGAAGGCGCCTTCGGCGACGACGGGGTGTGGCGAATTCGACATAAATCATGCGGTTGGAAATTGACCTCGTATTGTAAGCCAGCCAGCCGCCGCTGCCCGTGGCCGCAATGCCTCGGCCAGCGCTAGATTCTGGGCCTTTCTGTCCTCTGGAGGCCCGGCCGATGCGAATCACCGACTTGCCGCTGTTGCTGCGTCCGCGCGAACGCCTGCTGACCAGTGGCGCCGCGACACTATCAGACGCCGAATTGGTGGCCATCCTGCTGCGCACCGGCAGCGGCGGCCAAAGCGCCATCGAGCTGGCGCAATGCGTGCTGGATCGTTTCGGCTCACTCGGCGCGCTGCTGCGAGCGGCGCCCGACGAACTGTCCGGCATTCGCGGCATCGGCAATACCAAGCGCGCGACCCTGTTGTGCGTCAATACCTTGCTGCGTCGAGCACTGGAGGGCGAGCTGCAGCAAAGCTGCCTGCTCGACTCGCCGCAAGCCGTCAGGCGCTACTTGCGACATCACTTTGCGTGGCTGAAGACCGAGTGCTTCGTCGGCTTGTTCATCGACATGAAAGGCCAGCTGATCGAAGCGGTCAACCTTGCCACCGGCACGCTGGATCGCGTCAGCGTCTACCCGCGCGAAATTGTCAGGCTGGCATTGAAGCACAATGCGGCCGCCGTGATCTTCGCGCACAACCATCCCGGTGGCCATGCGCGGCCGAGCGCGCTGGACAAGACACTGACTGCCCACCTGAAGCAAGCGATGGACTGCGTGGAGGTAAAAATGCTTGATCACCTTGTCATTGCCGGCGACCAGGCCTGGTCTTTTCATGAGCATGGGTTGTGCTAATTCCCGCTTGCCAGCACTGTGGCAGACCGATTTTGTGACGCATTTCCATGCAAAGCCGTGGATTGGCGCGAAAAATTGTTAAATAATCGCACGGCGCCATGTCACAATTTTTATTCGCAAGTCATTGAATCTTCATATTTTTTTCTGTACAATCGCGGTTTTCCAAATTCTGGATCTACAAGGAGTCTGCTGTGGCACGTGAATGCGAAGTTACCGGGAAGAAGCCGATGGTCGGCAACAATGTCTCCCACGCAAATAACAAGACCAAGCGCCGCTTCCTGCCCAACCTGCAGAACCGTCGTTTCTGGGTTGAGTCGGAAAACCGCTG
>JACCDU011098068.1_pt1 | contig 57049 bp, 48 predicted proteins | sample 7446081 | NCBI WGS metagenome assembly JACCDU01 (sample SAMN15323447, study PRJNA562643) | freshwater metagenome | isolation source: river surface water | place: USA:Blue River Watershed | collected 2017-08-17 | reverse complement strand
GGCCCCCGTACCGTCCACGTCGCCGAGAAGGACACCCTGCAAAACTTCCAGGTCCGCCCCGGCGCCGCCTACCACGCCCAGCCCCGCGCCAACGCCCCCGTGATCGGCCTCGCCGGAGACAACGACGCCGCCGAATTCGCCGACATCGCCGGCAAGTTCAACAAGTTCTCCCTCAACAAATCCATCATCGCCTACGTCCGCGTGCCCGTGGCCCAGGTGACCCCGGTCGCCGCCGCCAAACCCGCCCACACCCCGGCCCCCGCCGCGCCGGCCCCCGCGACGCCCCCGCCCCTGATGGACGACCTCCAAGGCACGCTGCGCCAGGATATCCCCGCCAGCCGCCCCGTCGCCCCCGGCCAGGGTGTAGAGGCCGGCGAACCCCGCCTCGCCCGTGCCTTCTTCGGCGTCGTGGCATCCAGCCGCAGCGCCCTCCACCCCCGCCGCCCGTGGGACTTCCAAATCAACGACGACGGCGGCTCCCGAGTCGCCTACCTCGACATCTCCAAACTCCTCCTCACCGAGCAGATCGAGGCCTTCGTCGGGCGCTCCGTCGCCATTCTCGGCACCGCCGAGATCATCGGCAGAGACCTCGTCATCCACGTCGAGTCGCTTAAGCTGCAATAAGCGCGCCGCTCCGGCGCCTCTCCACCCCTCCGACCCGGCTCCCTCCCGAGCCGGGTTTTTTCGTTTCCCCTTCACCTCCCGGCTTCTTTGCCTCCTAGTTTCACTCATATGCAGCTCATCGACGGCAACGCCATCGCCGCCTCCATCATCTCCGAACTCAAGGCCCAGGTCGCCGCCCTCCCCGGACGCAAACCCTGCCTCGCCCTCGTCCGCGTCGGCGAGGACCCCGCCTCCGTCTCCTACGTGAAGAAGAAGGAGAAGACCGCCGCGGAGATCGGCATCGAGAGCCGCATCATCCTGCCGCCCGTCACCATTTCCCAAGCCGAGCTCGAAAAGCTCATCGACGACCTCAACGCCGACCCGACCGTCGACGGCATCCTCGTCCAGTCCCCACTCCCCAAGCCGCTCGACGAACTCGCCGTCTTCCGCCGCATCGCCGCCTGCAAGGACGTCGACGGCTTCCACACCCTCAACCTCGGCAAGATCGCCCAGGAGGACGAGACCGGCTTCGTCGCCTGCACCCCCGCCGGCGTCATGGAGCTGCTCGCCCGCTCCGGCACCGACCTGAAGGGCAAACACGTCGTCGTCCTCGGCCGCTCCCTCATCGTCGGCAAACCCGTCGCCCTCCTCGCCCTCCAGAAAAAGGCCGGCGCCAACGGCACCGTCACCATCTGCCACTCCGGCACCAAGGACGTCGCCGCCCTCACCCGCCTCGCCGACGTCCTCATCGCCGCCATCGGCAAGGCCGAGTTCGTCAAGGCCGACATGGTCAAGCCCGGCGCCGTCGTCATCGACGTCGGCATCAACCGCGTCGCCGATTCGTCCAAGAAAACCGGATACAAGCTCGTCGGCGACGTCGACTTCGCCGGCGTGTCCCCGATCGCGTCGAAGATCACCCCCGTCCCCGGAGGCGTCGGCCCGATGACCGTCTGCATGCTCATGCAAAACACCCTCAAGGCCCGCCGCCTCGCGGCGAGCTGAAGCGGAACGACAGAGCGACAGAGAACAGAACGACGGCCCCCGCCCTTCATCATCGCTCCGCCGCCCCGTCCTCTGTAGCTCTGCCGCTCTTCCGTTCCGTCCCCTGTCGTCCTGTCGATCCGTCGTTACGATTATCTCATGAGCAAGCCCCGAGTCCTCGTCGTGGACGACCAGCCGGTGAACGTCCAGCTCCTCAAACGCGCGCTGGAGCGGGAGGACATCCTGGTCATTCCGGCCTACGGCGGCCAGGAGGCCCTCGACCTCGTCGAGCGCGAACACCCCGATCTCATCCTTCTCGACGTCATGATGCCCGAGATGGACGGCATCGAGGTCTGCCAACGCATCCAGGCCGGCGGCGCGCACCAAAACATCCCCGTCATCTTCATCACCGCGCGCAGTTCGAAGGAGGGCCGCCTCGCCGGTCTGGGCGTCGGCGCCGTCGACTATATCACCAAGCCCATCGACCTCGACGAGACCATCGCGCGCGTCCAGACCCAGCTCCGCGTCGTGCAGGTCACCCGCGACATGCTCGACCTCCAGCGCCGCCTCCAGGAGGCGCGCCGCGCCGCCTCCATCGGCGCCATCACCCAGGGCATCGCGCACAACCTCAACAACCTCCTTGGCGTCGTCCTCGGATACCTCGACCTCATCAAGACCCAGGCCGCAAAACCCGATTCCGTGCGGGCAAACGCCGAGAACCTCGAGGCCGCCGTCCAACGCATCGTCGGCATCATCCGCCAGCTCACCTCGCTCGTCGTCAAATCGCGGCTCCCCACCGTTCCCTGCGCCTTGGACGAGTTGCTCGCCGCCTCCATCGGTCGCTTCCGCGCCGAACATCGGCACCAGGATGAAATCACGGTCGAAAACCCGTTGGGGCCGGTGCTCATCCACACGCACATGGAGATGTTCGAGGACACCCTCGGCAAACTCCTCTCCAACGCCCGCGAAAGCTATGGCGAAACCCACGAGGGCCCGCGCCCGATCGCCATCCGGGCCTCGCTCGTCGAGGCGGCCGGCCTCGAAGGTCGCATCCTGCGCCTGCATGTCGAGGACCGGGGCCGGGGCATCGATCCCCAGCTGCGCGACCACATGTTCGAACCCTTCATCAGCAGCAAAAACACCGTCGGCGTCGGCATGGGACTCACCGTGGCCCGCCACGCCTTGCGCAACATGGGGGGCGACCTGGTCCTCGAGGATCGGTCCGGCGGCGGAGCCGTCGCCATCCTCACCCACCCGGTCGAGCGCCGCCGCCGCCCGATTGGCTGATACGCCCAGGACGCGGTCCTCCGCGTCGATCTTCCCGTTCCGCGCCGCGTCGCCCCGCGATTCCCGCGCCCTTCGTCAATCCGCCCCCTCCATGCCTCAAAAAATCGCCTTTCTCGGCGCCGGCCGCATGGCCTCCGCCATCATCGACGGACTCCTCGCGACCCGAGCCGCCGCGCCTTCCGACATCGCCATCCTCGGCGGCTCCGGCGCCTCCGCCGACACGCTCGCCCGCCGCAGCGGCGTGCGCCTCGCCGTCGACCTGCCCGATCTCGTCCGCGAGGCCGACCTCGTCGTCATCGCCTTCAAGCCCCAGCACCTCGCCGGCGCCGACCCGCGCCTCGCCGAGCTCACCCGGGGCAAACTCGTCCTCTCCGTCCTCGCCGCCAAGACCCTCGCGCGCCTGGGCAAGACCTTTCCCCACGCCCGCAACCTCGTCCGCACCATGCCCAACACCCCCGCCGCCATCGGCGCGGGCGTCACCGGCTGGGCCGCGTCGCGCGAACTCGCCCCCGCCGACCGCGCGTCCGTCGTCGGGCTGCTCCGCGCCATGGGCCGCGAGATCGAGCTGCCCGAGGACCAGATCGACGCCCTCATGGCCGTCAGCGGCTGCGGTCCCGCCTTCGTGTTCGAGTTCACCGCCGCCCTTCGCGAGGCCGGCGTCGCTTGCGGCCTCGCCCGCGACACCGCCCACCTCCTCGCCGTCGAAACCGTGGTCGGCGCCGCCAAGCTCATGGCCCACACCGGCACCGAACCCGAGGAGCTTCGTAACCAAGTCACCTCCCCGAAAGGCACCACCTACGCCGGCCTGCAAATCATGGCCGCGCGCGATTTCCGCGGCCTGCTACGCGACACCGCGCTCGCCAGCAAAGCCCGCTCCGCCGAGCTCTCCGCCCAAGAATAAGGCGCTCATCCCCGGACGCCGCCCCCGGCGACCGGAAACCCGCCAGCCAGTTGCCACGCGCCCCCGTGATCGCGTTGGCATGGGCGCGGTTGGACAGGGAACACCCTTTGGCGCCGTAGATCTTCCGCGACGCCACGTCCGAGCCTAACGCCCTTCAAAGAGAATACAGCCCCGGTTTGGCCATCGCCTGCGGCCATTTGCCTCCCATCGACACCCGCCGCCGCGGCTCCAAAAACCGCGACTCACCTTCCAAAGAAACGCCCTTTGGGCCGTTTCCTTGGTGGCTAATCCCGCCACGTCACCCAAGCGGTTACCGCCACAACTTCATTTGAAGACTCTAGCGATCCACGGCGATCGCCGCGGTGTGCACCACGCCCGTCCGGTCGGCGTCGAAGGCGACCCACGCGATCCAGCCGCCGGTGGACGCGGATCGATAGGCGTAGATAAACAGATTCTCCTCCGCGTTGAAAAACACCTCGTCGGCGGCGGCGAAAAAGTCCGGGGCTTCCGACAAGGTGAGCCCCTCCGGCACCTCGTGCGCGAGCCAACACTCCACCTCGGCGACGCTCTTCAAGCGGCGGAGCTGCGAGGCGCTGGGCTCCAGCCCCCGCGACTCGGCCGACGCCTTTCTCCCCGCGCAGAACCCTGCCTCAGCTCGCGCGAAGGAAGAAAACCCGGCGAGCCCCAGGGCGAACAACGAGCAAACAAGAACACGGGGCATGGGCTTGGGGTGCGGGCGCATAAAACGCGTTACGACGCCGATCGGCCCGGCAGGTTCCCGCGCTCCGTCAAATTCTTGCATTTTCCCGTCCCATCGCGTCCCCGCCGGACCCGAACGCGACACAAGAGGCGTCGCATCGGGCGCATCCGGAATCGCGCCTGCTCAAGGGCCGGACGGCCCGGGCCCTCAGCCCGCCCAAATGAACTGGACGTCCTTCGTCACCTCGGGCGCGAGGCTGCGATGGACCGGGCAGCCATGCGCGGCGCGCTCCAGCTCGCCCGCCGGCACGGCGCGGGCCGAGGCGGGCAGCCAGATCGTCGCAGCCAGACGGGCGATCGAGCGAGGCGGCGTGGCGGTCATTTCCTTCGTCACCTCGTAGCGCAGCGGCCCGAGCTCGTGGCCATGCTTGCGGGCCATCAACGCCATCGTCGTGGCGATGCAGGTGACGAAAGCCGTGGCGACCAGATCGGTGGGCGAAAACGCCTCGCCCCGACCCTGATTGTCGCGCGGTGCGTCGGTGACAAGCGTGTCGCCCGAGGGCTCGTGACGAGCGGTGCAATGGAGTTCGCCTTCGTAGGTGCCGGTGATCTTGACCATGGACGGCACACAAGCGCGCGAGACCAAAGGCGGCAAGATCCGCGCACGCTTCGGGATTGAACATTCGCCCCCGCGCGCCGCGATGACTGCATGCATGATTGGAAGACCGAACTCGACGCCATCGTCGGCGCCCGCCACGGCGGGAAAACCGACCACGTGCTGCCCGCGCTCAAGGCGCTCGACGCGCGGTTCCCGCACACCCCCGAGATCGCCGCGGAGCTGGCCTTCACCCTCGTCTCCCGGGGCGAAGACGCCGGCGCGCTTGCAGCTTACGAACGCGCGCTCGCCCTGGGGCTGCCCTCGCCCGCCGAGCAGGCCAACGCGCTCGCGGGCCGCGCCGCCTGCCAATTGCGCCTCGGCCGCGCCGACGACGCGGCGTCGGGTCTGGAACTCGCCCGCGCCCAGTTTCCGGAAAACGCGGAGTTCGCCGCCTATCTCGCCGTCGCCCTGAAACGCGCCGGCCGGGCCGACGAGGCCGCGTCGCTGCTTCTCGACACCTTGCTCGATCTCTCGGACGACGTCGGCCTCAGCGCCCATCAGCGGACGCTGCGTTTCCTCATGCGCGGCTGAGCGCCGGTTTGTTTATTCACAGAAGATAACGAAGGGAACGAAAGCGGCAGAACCAAGCCGCCGATCCGTTGCCTGCGCACGGCCTTCGTTGGCTTCGTGATCTTCTGTGAGAAACAAAAAGCCCCGCCGGTGAAGGCGGGGCGGATAAACGAGACGAGCTCGAAGACTTTTCTCAGACGGCGGCCTCGCCGCGCTCGTCGGTGCGGATGCGGACCACGTCCTCTACGGAGAGGACGAAGATCTTGCCGTCGCCGATCTTGCCGGTCTTGGCGGCGGCGGCGATCGTGTCGACCGCCTTGGCCGCGAGGTCGTCGCCGACCACGAGCTCGATCTTGGTCTTGGGCAGGAAGTCCACGGTGTATTCGCTGCCGCGATAGATCTCGGTGTGGCCCTTCTGGCGGCCGAAGCCCTTGACCTCGGTGACGGTCATGCCCTCGACGCCGATTCCGGCCAGGGCCTCCTTCACTTCCTCGAGCTTGAAGGGCTTGATGATGGCGATGATGAGTTTCATGCGGTGTGTAATCGCTGGGTTGATACGCGGGGAGGTCGATCAGTCGACGTAACCCTCTTCGCCGTGCTCGTTGATGTCGAGACCCTGGCGCTCGACCTCGGCGCTCGGACGCAGGCCGATGACGGCCTTGACGACCAGGGCGATGATCGCGGTGGCGACCACGCTCCAGACGATGGTGAGGGCGACGGCCTTGAGCTGCTCGACCAGGAGGCCGGGCATGAGATTCATGCCGCTCTCGCCGAGGACGCCGTTGACCGCCGGATCGGCAAACACGCCCGTGAGGATGGCGCCGAGGGTGCCGCCCACACCGTGCACGCCGAAGGTGTCGAGCGCGTCGTCGAGGCCCAGCTTGGCCTTGAGGTAGCTCACGAAGACGAAGGGAATGAGGCCGGCGAGAACGCCGATGATGACCGCGGAGGACATGCTGACGAAGCCCGCGCCGGGGGTGATCACGACCAGACCGGCGACGATGCCGGAGCAGAAACCGAGGACGGAGGGGTGGCCGCGGGTGACCCACTCGGCGACGGCCCAGACAAAGCCGGCGGTGGCGGCGGCGAGAGTGGTGGTGGCGAAGGCGTTGGAGGCGATCGCGTCGGCGCCAAGGGCGGAACCGGCGTTAAACCCATACCAGCCGACCCAGAGCATACCGGTGCCGATGGAGCACATCACCATGGAGTGCGGCGTCATCTTTTCCTTACCGAAGCCAAGACGGGGGCCGAGGATGATGCACAACACGAGCGCGGACCAACCGGAAGTCATGTGGACGACCGTGCCGCCGGCGAAGTCGATCGCCTTGATCGCGGCATCCTTGTTGAGGGGACCGCACATCAGGCCATCGGTCGCCCAAACCATGTGGGCGAAGGGGAAGTAGACCGCGAACATCCAAATGGCCACGAAGGCCAGGACGGCGGAGAACTTCATGCGCTCGGCGATCGCGCCCAAGATCAGGGCGGGAGTGATGATCGCGAACGAGAGCTGGAACATCGCCCACATCGCGTCGCTGATCCAGTAGTAGCCCGCCCCGGTCGCGGAAGGAGAGACCCCCTTCAGCATGGCGTTGGACAAGCTGCCGATGAAGGCGTTGCCGCCGGAGCCGAAGGAGAGGCTGTATCCTACCGCCCACCAGAGAATCGTCACCAAGCCGGCGATGCCGAAGCACTGCGCGAACACGGAGAGGATGTTCTTCTTGCGCACCAGACCGCCGTAGAAAAGAGCGAGGCCGGGCAGGGTCATGAAGATCACCAGCGCCGTGCTCACCATCTGCCAGGCGTTATGGCCGGGTCCGGGACCGGCGACCTTCGACTGGCCGGCCTCGGTCACGCGCGCCGCGTTGTTCATGTAGGCTTCGATATCCCCGACTCGCTGCTCGAGCGTCGGCTCGGCGGGCTTGGCCGCCACCGTCTCGGCGGCCGCAGGAGCGGCTTCCTGCGCGGTCAGGGTGAAAGTGGCGCCGGCCAAGGCCAACGCACAGAGGAGGGTCTTGAATAAGTTCTTCATGGACACGTCGCCAAAAGCAGCCGGCGCGCCATGAATGAACTTCATGCCCAAAGGAAATCTCCGATCATCGCATGATCATGGATAACAATATTTTATTTAATTAAATATTTCCAAAACCGCACGCTCCAGCCCATGAACACTTTTGGCCATTCGGTGGTGCTTTCGAACCTCGCGCAGGCGCAATATCCTCCAAATCAGGCGGAAACATCCGTGCATGGACGAATCCACCCGACGAAGTCTGGCGCCGAGGCGTCCGGCGTCGACCCGCGGAACGGACCGGCCCAACGCGAAGACAGGCTGAAACGCTTCGGTCTACTTCACCGGCAAGGGCTCGGCGTCCGACTTGGCGGGGATGGCCAGGGACGCCACCACCGAAACCGCCAGAATCGCGCCGATGATGCCGAGCGAAAGTCCGACGGGGAACTTCCCGCCAAAGGCCTCGTTGAGCCAGACCATCTTCAGTCCGACGAAAATGAGCACGACGCCGAGGCCGTATTTCAGGTAGCGGAACTTGTGCATCACGCCGGCGAGCAGAAAGAACAGCGCGCGCAGCCCGAGGATCGCGAAGATGTTCGAGGTGAAGACGATCAAGGGCTCCTTCGTGATCGCGAAGATCGCCGGCACCGAATCGACCGCGAAGACGATGTCGGTGATCTCGATGAACACCAGGCACACGAGCAGGGGCGTCGCGTAGAGCACGCCCGACTTGCGCAGGAAAAACTTCTGCCCATCGAGGGCGGGAGTGACCGGCACGATTTTTTTCAACAGGCGGATCACCGGATTTTTCTCGGGCTCGATCGGCTTTTCCGGCGCGAAAAGGATCTTGATGCCCGTCAGGATCAGGAAGGCGCCGAAGAGCAGGATCACCCAGTGGAACTGCATAAGCGCCGCGCCGATCGAGATGAAGATGACGCGGAAAAGCAGCGCGCCGAGGATGCCATAAAAAAGCACCCGGTGCTGATAGCGCGCGGGGATGGCGAAGTAGGAGAACACCACCACGAACACGAAGATGTTGTCCACCGACAGGGCCTTCTCGACCACGAAGCCGGTCAGATACTCGAGCGTAGACTGGTCGGCCAACTTGGCCGCGGCGGCGGCCGCCTCGGGGCCGGTGATGCCCTTCGCCGCCAACTCGGCCAAAAGCGGCTCATAGGTCGGCAGCTTGTGATGCGCGTATCGCCAGAAAATCCCGCAAAAGACCATCGCCAGGCCGACCCAGACCACGCTCCAAGTCGCCGCCTCCTTCACCGAGACCTCGTGGGCCTCGCGATGAAAGACGCCCAGATCGAGCGCCAGCATGCCCAGCACGAACAGGGTGAAAAGCCCGTAGAGCCACCAATAGTCGGCGAACGGAAAAAGAAGGATGTCGGTCGTCATGTGCGTCGGTTTTTGAAGGGGACGCGCCACGCAAACAGCGTTCGCAGGCGCCTCAAGACCGACTGGATTGCAAAATCCCGCGGCTTTTCCAGCGACCGCGCCCGCCCTCGCGATTCCGGCCGCGTTACGTGTTCGCGTCCTCGTTGTCCGCGACGGCGCGCTGATTCGCCGGCAAGTGCTGCGGAAGCACGAGGTAGTAGTTCATCAACCACCAGCTTCGGGACGAGCGATAGAACAGGATGGGAAACAGCACCGCGCCGAAACCCGCGACCACCGCGGCCGTCCAGCCGCCGATCCAACGACCCAGATAGGCGAGCAGCACAGGCACGAGAAAAAGGCAGATCGTCACCCCGTAGTTCAACGACATCGCGCCGAGAAAACTGCCCTCCTCGCGCTCGAGCCGCAGGCCGCAGTTTCCACAGTCCGCGCGCAGCGTGAAGGGCCGGCCCGGCTCGAAGAGGGACCGCGCGCCGCAATTGGGGCAACGGTTGCCCAGCCCCCGGCCCACGATCTGCACGCGCGTCACTTTCGGTTTCATCGGGACGAGTTTCGGAAACCTTCGCGTTCAGGCAATTGTTCCGGCGTGTGCGCGCGCCGCCCGGCAGAAACGCGCCCCCGCCTCGGCCAACGCGTCCGGGGCCAGAACCCCGAAACTGAGGCGAACCGTGTTCCGGGCCGGCGCGTCCCCGTGGCAAAGCTCGCCCGGCACATACAGCACGCCCTCGCGCAGGCAGGCCTGGCAAAACGCGGAATCGCCGCCGGCATCCAGCCCGGCCGGCCCCTCGAGCCAAAGATAGAGGCCGCCGTCCGGCACGCGCCAGCGCCAGCCCAGCGCGGCCAGGCCCCCCGCCTCGAGCGCCGCGTGAAGCGCGTCGCGCTTTTCCCGATACGCGCGGCGCAACACGCCGAGCTGCCTCCCGTAATCCCCCCCGGCCAAGGCCTGCTCGAGCAGGGCCTGGGCGAAGTTGGAGGTGCCAAAATCGTGGTGGCCTTTCACGTGAAGCATCGCCGCCCTCCAGGCCGGGGCGTCGCACATGCCGTAGCCGACCTTCAGCCCGGTCGCGAAGGGCTTGGTCAACGTGCTCGTGTAGAGACGGGGAAAGCCCGCCCACGCCGGGTCGCCGAGCACGCCGGGCTGAGCCGAGGCCGAGGCGGGATCGTAGCCCAGCTCGCGATAAGCCGCGTCCTCGATCACCGGCACCACGCAATCCTCCGCGCGCAACACCTCCGCCAGCAGCCGCTTTTCCGCGCCGTCGAGCGTGCGCCCGCTCGGGTTGGAGAACCAGCTCACGAAATAGACCGCCTTCAGACGCTCGCGCCCGCCCGCCGCCCGCAGTCCCCGCAGCAGGGCCGACAACCCGGCGCGGTCCAGCCGTCCCTCCTCGCCGACGGGCAGGGAGCGCGCCTCCACGCCCAGCCCGCCCAGCAGCTCAAGAAACACGAAGTAGCTCGGACGGTCCACCAACACGATGTCGCCCGGCTCGCATAGCGTCTGGATCGCTAGGTAAAGCGCCTGCTGCGAGCCGTTGGTCACGAAGGTCTGCGCCGCGCGCTCCGCGATCGCATCCCTGTCCGGCGCCGCGCCGTCCTGCGCGAGCACCCGCTCCGCCAAGGCCGCGCGCAGCCCGGGGCGCCCGGCGTTGGTGCCGTATTGAAGAAATTCCGCGCCGTTTCCGGCTTCCGCCAGCCTGGCGAACGCGGCGCCGACCTCCGTGACCGGCAGCGTGGCGTTGTCCGTGAAACCCGCCGCGAGCGATAGCAGACCCGGCGTCTCCAGCGCCGCCTGCATCAACGCCGTGATCGCGGGCGGACGCGCCCGGCGTCCCAGCGAGGAAAGGGAAACCGACGAGGGGGCGACGACAGACGCGCAGGATGGCATTTCGGCATCCCACCCGATTCCCCCTCCCTCCGACAAGTCTGTCCGCCGCGCCCGCCCGCGATTTCTCAACGCCCCCGGGGCATCACCCCACTCGCGCAAATCAATGACGGCTTGAGCAATCCGCCGGCGGCGCCCACTGTGCGCGCACGACCCGAAGCCGCGATGTCCCCACAACCAGCCGCCTCCTCAAACACCCGGTCCGCGTCGCCCGCCCAAAGCGGCTCCCCGGCCTCCATCGGCGCCGCGATCCCCGGCGTTTCCGCGGACGCGGAAACCGACGAACTCCACTCCCATCCCGCGCTCCGCTCCCTGCCCTGGTGGCGGCGCTTCGACATGCGCATCGCCGCGCTCTTCGGCGGAGCCTCCTTCCTCGTGGTCATGGCCGCGGGCGTCTTCGCCTACTCGCTCATCGTCGAAGCGCGCATGAACTCCTTCACGCAGCGCCTCGAGTCGCTCTCGCTCTCCCTCGCCAACACCTTCGAGGCCGACGCCATCCCCGGCCTCGCCCGGCGCGCCGACGGCGGGGCCGCCTGGCGCGACGAGTGGCGAAAACGCCTGATGAGCATCGTCGAGCGCGAAAGCGACATCGACTCCATCTACATCCTTCTTCCCACCGAGCGGCCGGCCCAGCTGCGCTTCCTCATCGACGCCTCCAAGGCCTCGCGCGTCGCGGAGCCGGGCGAATTGTATGACGCCAGCGAATACCCGTTCATGCTGCGCGGCTTCAACCAGGTCTCGGTCGAGGACCGCGTCTACGAGGACGAATTCGGCGCCACCCAGTCGGCCTACGCGCCGCTCCGCACCTCGAAAAACGAGGTCGTGGGCATCGTGGGCGTCGACGTGCTCGCGGTGCGCCTCGACGAGACGCGCCGCCAGGTGGTGCTCTTTTGCGCGGCCATCTTCGGGGTGGCCGCCGGCGCGGTCGTCCTGCTCGCCGCCCTCGTCCGCCGCCGCGTGCAGCGCCCCCTGTCGCAGGCTCTGGCCACCACCGCCGCGATCGCCTCCGGACGGCATGAGCCCCCCGCCGTCGCAGCCTCGCCGGAAAGCGCCGGCGACGAGTTCTCGCTCCTGGCCGTCCACCTCGACGACCTCTCCCGGCAGCTGCGCGATCGCGAACGCCTCCGCGCCACCTTCGGGCTCTACGTGAGCGACGAGCTCGCCAAGGCCGTGCTCTCGGGCAGCCAGACGCCCACGCTGGGCGGCGTCGAGCGTCTCGCCACCATCCTCTTCGCGGACCTTTCCCACTACACCCGGATCAGCGAACAGTTCTCCCCGATGGAGATCGTCTCCCTCGCGAACGAATACCTCGGCGCGATGACCACGCTGGTCGAGCAGCACGGCGGCTGCGTGATCGATTTCCGCGGCGACTGCGTCATGGCCGTCTTCGGCGCCCCCGTCGCGCAGGAAGACCACGCCGACCGCGCCTTGCGCTGCGCGCTCCTCATGCAGCAACGCATGACTCAGCTGAACGGCGGCTGGGAGGCCCGCGGACTGGCCGAGCGCTGGCAAAAGGCCGGCGTGGACCAGCTCACTCTGCGCATCGGCGTGCACACCGGTCCCGTCGTGGCCGGCAACATCGGCGGCCCCTCCCGCATGAAATACTGCGTGATGGGCGATCCCGTGAACGTGGCCGCCCGCCTGCAGGAAATGAACAAGGAGCTCGGCACCCGCATCGCCATCAGCGACCAGGTGAAACAACGGGCCCAACCGTCCTCGCTCGAGGGCTTCGTCGACTGCGACCTGCGTCCGCTCCGCGGCCGCGTCGTGGGCGTTCACGTCTACGCGCTATAGCCGCCCGGACGGACTCCCGGACGGGAATCGTCAACCGCCCGGCCGGGGTCCCCGATACGCCGTCTTCAGGGGCAGCTCGGAATCCGGCCAGCGCGCCAAAAACGCCGCTTGCGCATCCCGATCGGGCACGGCCTCCGGAGGCCCCTCGCGACGCAACTGCCAAAGCGGGTAGCCGGGCCCCAGGCCGGTGACGGTCACGCGCGCGGCCTCCTCATCCACGACGAACAAAGCCCGCCAGGCACCGCAGCCGATCTCGAGACCGCCGCCGTTCGCCTCCGGCACGCGCCGGATGCGCCGCGTGCGGTGCGGCTCCGGGTCGCGTCCGAGCAGTTCGCGAACGCGCGGCAAAAAATCGACGCCCCGGCTTTCGCGCAGCCACTCCGCCTGCTCAGCGGCGCGGGGCGCCAGCTCCACCGCATAGCGCGGACCGGCGCGCTCCTCCGCGTCGACCTCGTCGATCCAGCCGGCGCGGGAGCCGGGAAAGGAATCGTAGGCGGGAACGTAGGGTTTGATGTCGAAGATCGGAGTCCCCTCCACCAGATCGCAGGGCCCGAGACGCAGCAGACGCCCGCCGCGCTCCACGCCAAGCAAGCGCACCGGCGTGAGTCCGAGGGCGTTGGGCCGATGCGGCGAACGCGTCGCGAAGACGCCGCGCCGCTTTTGCGGACCGCGCGGCGGGATCACCTTGGGCCGCCAGCCCGTGTTCCGATGGAACCACCAAAGCAGCCAGACGCGCTCGAACCCCGCCAGGTCGGTCGTCGCCAAGGCGAGGTCCGCATCGGGCAGCAGTTCGAGAAAATTTTCCTCCGCCTCGCGTTCGTCCGGCTGGTGGCGCGCGGCGAACTTCACGTGTTTGCCGCTCCGGATATGGCCGATGGGACGCAACGTGAGCGCGGGATCGGGCGCGGACGCGGGCGTCGGTTCGGGGTCGGGCGCGGATTCGGAGTCGGACACGGCGGGAGGGCTAAACCCAAGGTGGGCCAGCTGCAAGAGAGAGGGCGGAAGCGCGGAGAACGGTCCCCACGGCCCGACGCGAAATGGCTCCCGCTCGCGGCGCGGACAAAAAAAGAGCCGCCCGACGGGCGGCTCTTCGATGAAATCTGTTCCGCGACGCGCGTAATCAGGCGGGCGACGGCGCGGCGGCTCCGCCGAGAGGGGGCTCCGACTCGCGACGAGGCGCGATCACGCCCTCCGGCTTGGACGGAGGCTGCGGGATGGGAGGAGGCTCGGGCGGCCGCAGCGGACTGCGGATCTCGCCGAACTCCAGGATCTCGTCGACATGCTTGCCATCGATGGTCTCGAACTCGAGGAGCGCGTCGGAGATTTTATCCAAGGCGGCGCGATGGTTGAGGATGATTTCCTTCGCGCGGGCGTATTGTTCGTCGACGAGCTTTTTCACCTCGGCGTCGATCACGCGTGAGGTCTCCTCGCTGTGCGACTGGGAGCGGGTGATCTCGCGGCCTAGAAACACCGTGTCCTCGTTTTGACCGAAGGAGATGGGCCCGAGCACGCTCATGCCCCAGTCGCAAACCATGTGACGGGCAAGCTTGGAGGCCTGGCGAATGTCGCCCGAGGCGCCGGACGTGATGTCGCCAAGAACGACATCTTCGGCGATGCGGCCTCCAAAGAGGGTCGCGAGCTGGTTGAGCATGCGACGCTTCGCGTAGTTGTAGGTATCCTTCGAGGGGATATACATCGTGCTGCCGAGCGAGCGGCCGCGGGGAATGATGGTCACCTTGTGGACGGGCATGGTCTCGTCCTTGATCACGGCGGACACGAGCGCGTGACCGGCCTCGTGAACGGCGACGATCTTGCGATCCTCGGCGTCCATCCCCTTGCGGCGCTCGAGACCGAAGAGGACCTTGTTGCGGGCGTCGTCCACGTCCTGGGCGTCGACACGCTTCTTGCCGCGGCGGGCGGCGAGGAGGGCGGACTCGTTGAGCAGGTTGGCGAGCTCGGCGCCGGAGAGACCGGGCGTGCCGCGGGCGACGACGTTGAGATCGACGTCGTCGGCGAGCTGGATCTTTCGGGCGTGGACCTTGAGGATCTGCTCGCGGCCGGCGAGATCGGGGAGGTCGACATAGATCTGGCGGTCGAAGCGGCCGGGGCGGAGGAGCGCCTGGTCGAGCACGTCGACGCGGTTGGTCGCGGCGATGATGATGACGCCCTCGGAGGTGTCGAAACCGTCCATCTCGACGAGGAGGGAGTTGAGGGTCTGCTCGCGCTCGTCGTTGCCACCGCCGAGGCCGGCGCCGCGCTGGCGTCCGACGGCGTCGATCTCGTCGATGAAGATGATGCAAGGGGCGTTCTTGCGGCCCTGCTCGAACATGTCGCGCACGCGGCTTGCGCCCACGCCGACGAACATCTCGACGAAATCGGAGCCGCTCACGCTGAAGAACGGGACGTCGGCCTCGCCGGCCACGGCCTTGGCGAGGAGGGTCTTGCCCGTTCCCGGGGGGCCGACGAGCAGGATGCCCTTGGGAATCTTGCCGCCCATCTTCTGAAATTTTTTCGGGTCCTTGAGGAAGTCGACGACTTCGGCGATCTCCTGCTTGGCCTCGTCGCAGCCGGCGACCTGCGCGAAGGTGATCTTGTCGCGGTCGCGAGTGAGCATCTTGGCCTTGCTCTTGCCAAAGCTGAGCGCGCCGCGGCCGGCGTTGCGCAACTGGCGAACGAAAAGGAAATAGAGCAGACCGATGATGAGGACGAAGGGGATGAGCTGGGCCAGGATGTTGCTCCAGACGCTGGAGGCGGGGGTCTGCTTGAACACTCCGGTGCTCTCCAAACGCTCGTAAGTGCTGTCGGTCAGACGACCGGAGGCGCTGAAGAAACTGGTCTTGGCGCCGCCCTCAACGTCCAGAATCGGCTCCTTGGTTTCACCGCTGATCTCATACCAGGAAGGGCTGCCGGCGCCGTTGTAACGCAGCACGCCTTCCTTGACCTTGCCCTCCTCGGCGAGGGCGATGACTTGCGTGATCTTGAGCGTCGCCTGCCCCTGGGAATGAGGCGGGTTGAACCACAGCACGGCGAGGAGAGCCGCCAGCAACGCGATCCAAACCAGCCAGACGCGCGGAAAGCGTTCGGGCGGGAGGTTCTTGAGGGGACGACGCGGCGGTCGATTGCTGTCTTGGGTGGGATCGGGCATCAGGGAATGGACTGGGCGCGAACCGTGCAGGTTCCCCTTGGATAAGTCAACGGACGCAGCCGAGTGGCGAGACCGGGCAATAATGCCTAGCGTCGAATCGCTCCGGCCGGTTCGCAGACGAGGCGGGTCCGCGTAAGACGCGCAAAGTGACCCGCCCCCAGGCTATGGCGGGCGCCATCGCGGCGCGCGGCGACCAGATCGATCAAGGCGTTGAACCCATGACGGTTGAGATCGGTGACCGCGGGCGTCGACACGAGCCAGCGCCGCACCACCCGCCGCACCACCGCCCGAGGCAGATCGCGCAAAGGCGCGAGCGCCAGCCCGCCCTTGGCATCGATCCGGGTGGAACGGTCGGCCCACATCTCCAAGGCCGCGTCGTCCTCCTCCAAGAGATCCCGGCTCAGCGAAAGTCCCGCCAAGGCGTCGCGCCCCGGCTCGGCGGCGAAGGCCCGCCAGGCGGGCATCAATTCGGCGCGGACCCGGTTGCGCAAGTGGGCGACGCTCGCGTTGGACGCGTCCTCCCGCCAAGCCCCGCCGGCGGAGCGCAGGGCGTCGGCGAGCGCGGTTTTGTCGAGGGCAAGGAGCGGACGCAGATGCACGCGGCCCAGCGCCGGCTGGGGATGCACCGGACGCGGAGCGACGAGTCCGGAGGCGCCGCTGCCTCGGGCGAGACGCATCAGCATCATCTCCGCCACGTCGTCGCGATGGTGGCCGGTGAAAAGCGTGGCGACGCGGCGGCGGCGCAAAACGCGGGTGAAAAAGGCATGCCGGGCCGCGCGAGCGGCGGCCTCGGAGGGCGTGGACTTGGCCACGGCGGCGAGGGCGGCGGCGCGGCCGTCCCAAACGCCGACGACGAACTCCACGCCGAGCGCGCCGCAGAGTTTTTCGCAAAACCGGGCGTCGGCCGTCGAGGCGCGCCCGCGGAGCCGATGGTCGAAGTGCAGGGCGAGCAACCGCCCGCGCCGCTCGGGCCAGTGCGCCCAAAGCAGCAGAAGCAGCGCCACCGAATCGGCGCCGCCGGAAAGCGCGACGGCCCAGCGCTCGCCGGCCGGCGCCGCGGCGACGCGGCCCAGCACCGCGGCATGCAGACGAGAGCGCGGAACGGCCGCGGCGAGCTTCTCCGCGACGCGAGGCCAGTCAGGACGCGCGGCGGACATGGCGGCGAAAAGCTGGACGAACGGAGCGGGGCGGCCCGCTCAGCCGAAGCGCAGCGTGTCGCGGCCGAAATACGGGACCAAGGCCTTGGGCAGCTTCACCGTGCCATCGGGCTGGAGGTTGTTCTCCAGCAGCGCGGCGAGCACGCGCGGCACGGCGAGGCCGGAGCCGTTGAGCGTGTGCACGAGCTCGGGCTTGCCGTCGGCGTTGCGGAAACGGATCTGCGCGCGGCGAGCTTGGAAACTCTCGAAATTCGAGCAGCTCGACACCTCGAGCCAGCGCTTCTGTCCGGCGGCCCAGACCTCGAGGTCGTATTTCTTGGCCTGCGAAAAACCGACGTCGCCGCCGCACATCAGCAGCACGCGGTAGGGCAGCTCGAGCTTGCGCAGGAGGTTTTCCGCGTCGGAGCGGAGCTTCTCGAGCTCGTTGTAGCTCTCGCTCGGGTGAACACACTTGAGCAGCTCGACCTTGTCGAACTGGTGCAGGCGGTTGAGGCCGCGCACGTCCTTGCCGTAGCTGCCGGCCTCGCGGCGGAAACACGGGGTGTAGGCGGCGCGTTTCACCGGCAGGGCGGCCTCGTCGAGGATCTCGTCGCGGAAGAAATTCGTGAGCGGCACCTCGGCGGTCGGCACGGCGTAGAACCCGTCGGCGACGGCCTCATACATCTGGCCTTCCTTGTCGGGAAGCTGGCCGGTGGCGGTGGCGCTGGCGGCGTTGACGAAGATCGGCGGGTTCACCTCGACGTAGCCCGCGGCGACGGCCTCGTCCAAGAAGAACTGGAGCAGCGCGCGCACGATCTTGGCGCCGTCGCCGACATAGAACGGGAAGCCCGCGCCGGTGACCTTCGAGCCGCGGCCGAAGTCGATGATCTTGTCGAAGCCCGGGATCTCCCAGTGCGCCTTGGCGACGGGAGAGAGGGCATCGCAGGAACCCCAGGTGGCGTGCGTGACGTTTTCCTCGGGGGTGCGGCCCTCGGGCACGCTCGCGTGCGGGAGGTTGGGAATGGCGAGCATGGCGGCCCGATGCTTCGCCTCGATCTCGACGAGCCCGGCCTCGCGGGCCTTCACCTCGGCCGAGACGGTCTTCATCTCCTGCACCTTGGCGATGAACTCGGACGAGCCCTTCGGCAGCTTGGCCATCTCGGTGTTGGCGGCCTTTTGCTTGGCGCGCAGGGCCTCGACCTCGGTCAGCTGTTTGCGCCACTCGGCGTCGAGCGCGAGCACGGCGTCGAGGTCGACCTCGAGATGTTTTTTCGCGATGGCGGCGCGGACGAGTTCGGGCGATTCGCGGAGGAGCTTGGGATCGAGCATGGCGGCGGGGTCCGGACGGACGCGGTGTTAAAAGGTGTTACGGAGTGTTACGCGGCGAAGCCGGAGAGGACACCCGACGCCCCGCGCCCGCGTCAACCCTTGCCTTGCCCCGCCCGCGTCCGCCGGCGCCACGGTCCGCCGCTCGCCTTTTCGCAGGCTGCGTGCAGCGTGCCGGCCTCCCGTGATCGTCATCCGCCGCCTCGTCGACCGCCACCGCGCCTACACCGGCATCTTCCTGCCGGGCGAGCCGCCGCGCATCTTCCCGACGACCGACGCCGAGCACGGGCGCGTCTTGCAAATCTACAAGCAGGACCGCCCCCACGAAGGCATTATCAACGATTTCAGCGAATTGGCGCTAGGGCGGGACACCTTGCCCGCCGCGCCCCGTCCCGGCTGAACGTCGCGCCTAGCGCGCCCGCGACCAAGCCCAGCCGCCCGCGCCCAGAAGCGCCAGATGCGGCAAGACCGCCGCCACCGTCGGGGACAGGAGGCCGCGACCGCCGAGGACGAGGCCGAGGCGCATCGCCACAAAATAGACCACGAACAGGCCCAGGGCCTTCGACACGCCCACCGCCGGATTGACCCGCACGCCGGCGACCGCGAAGGGCACGGCGAAAGCGATGATCACCAGCGGCATCAGGCACTCCGCCATCACGCTCGCCAGCCGCAACTCGTAGGCGCGCAGCTTGGGGCTGCCGGTCTCGCGATGATGCGCGATCACGCGCCGCAACTCGAAAAGCGAAAGCGTGTCGGGCTTGGCGTCGTAGACCTGCATGAGCGCGGGATCCTCGTTGAAACGCGGGAATTTCTTTTCGCGAAAAGCCGCCGGCTTGAGCATCTCGCCGCTCACCGTGTCGAAGCTCAGCTCGCGCCCGTCGCGCAGGGTCCAGCCCCCGCCCTTCGCGTCCCGCCAGGCCTCCGCGGCCAGCCAGCGCGTGGTCTCGCGACCCTCCGCGTCGCGTTCGCTGATCGTCACGCCGTAGGCGCGGTCGGTGAAATTGCTGTAGCGGTTGATGAACCACAACCGGTGCTCGGCGGCGTTTTCGAAGGTCACCGCCCGACGCGCGGCGACGGTGTCGGCCGGCTTGCCCTTCAGCTCCTGCCTCACCTGCAACTCCTCCCAGAGCTTGCGCGTCTCCTCGACCGACCACGGCACCACGGTCGCGTTCAGCCACCAGACCAGCGCGCAGAAAACCGCCCCCGCCGCCCACACGGAGCGGGTGATCCGCGCCAGCCCGAGCCCGGCCGCACGCATCGCCGTGATCTCGTTGCCGTGATGCAGTTTTCCCAGCGCGTAGAGCAGCGAGACCAGAAGACAGAGCGGCAGCAGGGTGGCCAGGAACCCCGGAGTCTTCACGAGGCAATAGGCCGCCACCTCGCCCGCCCCCGCCCCGAGGCGCAACAGATCCTCGAGCTCGTCGTATAGCGCGTGCATCACCAGCAGGCCGAGCGTGGCCGCGAGCACGAGGCCGAGCATGTTGAGCCACTCGCGCAGGATGTGCCGGTCGATGAGGGTCATTGAAAAACGGATGCCACCACAAACCCGCGCTCCGCCGCGGCGCAATCCCGCATGTGCCGAGCCCTTTGGCAAAGGGCGTGACATTCATCCCGCCCCCGGACAGACACCCGCCCCGGCGATGTCCCCCGCTTACTACATCGTGGAAAACGGTCTCAGCACCGGCCCCCACTCCCTCCTGGTCCTGAAACAAAAAGCCGAGGTCCACGCCCTGCGGCCCGATTCGCTCGTTCACCCCGCGGAGGACGCGAGCGGAACCCGATGGACTCCGATCCGGGATATCCCCGGGCTGCATGAACACCTTTTCCCCGCCCAGGGATCTCTCGCCTTGGGCGCGGTCCGCTTCGACTCCGCCAACACCCGCTCCGACGCCTCCGTGCAGGCCTTCGAGGTGGACGCCGCCCTGCGCGAAAACACCGCCCGCCAACGCGCCGCGGAGGGCGACTTGCTCCGGGACATCGGCGCGCGGCCCAACAACCGCCGGCGCGATTTCATCGTCTGCATCACGGCGCTGAACCTTTTCGTCGCCTTCGCCGGCTACTTCATCGGCTACGGGAATCCCTTCCTCATCGGCCTCTGCGTGATGGGCAATATCGGGATCGCCTGGGTGCTCTACGGCGTCATGGACCGCTACTAGGCCGGATCGACGGGATCCACGTCCGGGTCCGCGCGCGTTTCCGGACCAAGACCAGCCTTGCCGAAACCTGCGCCGCGCCCGCACCCTGCCCTCGTTCATGTCGTCTCCGTTTCCTCCCGCGCCCCCCTGCCTCGCCGTTCGTGACCTCCGCGCCGACGACCTCGGCCCGGACTCCCCGACCGCCGGACTCGTCCGCCTCTACGCCTGGGCCGCCCTTTCCCGCCGCGCGGACAACCGCATCCTCGAGCTTTTTCGCCAGGGCCTGATCAAGGGCACCGTCACCGGCGGCCAGGGCAACGAGGTCCTGAGCGCCTCCCTCGCCCTCCTCGCCGACAAGACGATCGACGTGGTCTCCTTCACCCACCGCGACCTCGCCGGCCACATCGTCTGGAGCGGCCACCTCTGCGACCACCTGAACCAGTATTTCGCCAACGCCGGCAGCCCCACCTTCGCCCGCGAGGGCAACATCCACCACGGCGACCCCGCCCACCGCTCGCTGCCGATGATCTCCCATCTCGGCTCCATGATCTCCCACGTCGCCGGCCGCACCGACGCCCAGCTCCGCGCCGGTCACCGCGTGGTCGGACTCGCCCTCTTCGGCGACGGCGGCTCCTCCACCGGCGACGTCCACGAGACCCTCAACCTCGCCGCCCTCCTTTCGCTCCCGCTCCTCTTCGTAATCGAAAACAACCGCTACGCCTACTCGACGCCCATCGCGGAACAGTTCCCGCAAAACGCCGAGCTCTGGCATCGCGCCGCCGGCTACGGCATCGAAGGCCTCAAGGTCGACTTCACCGCCGACCCCGCCGGCGCCGCCCGCACCTTCGCAACATGCCTCGCCCGCGTCCGCGCCGAAGGCCGCCCCATCCTGATCGAGGCCCACACCTGCCGCCTGCGCGGCCACGCCGCCTACGACACCTGCGACTACCTTTCCGCGATCGAGAACGCATCCATCCAGGCCTCCGACCCGCTGCCCAAGCTCCGCGCGCAAATCCTCGCCGCCGACGCCGCCCAGGCCCCGGAACTCGACCGCGTCGACACCGAGATCGAGGCCTGGGTCGAGTCCTGCATCCAGGTTTCCCTCGCCGTCCCCCGCCCCTCGCCCGACAGCCTGCCCGCCGACGCCTACGCGCCCGAGGCCGCGCCCATCGCCTGGCAGCCCACCGTCACCGCGGATTCGGCGAAGGAGGACAACATCACCTTCGCCCAGGCCCTCACCCTCGCCCACGGCAAGATCCTCCGCGAGCGCCCCGAGTCGTTCGTCCTCGGCCAGGACATCGGCACCTACGGCGGCGCCTTCAAGATCACCGAGGGCCTGCTCGCCCTCCACGGCCGCGCCCGCGTCTTCAACACCCCGCTCGCCGAGTCCGCCTGCACCGGCTACGCCATAGGCCTCGCCCTCGGCGGCCACCGCCCGATCGAGGAGTTCCAGTTCGCAGACTTCTGCACCGAGGCGATGACCCAGCTCGTCCTCAACGCCGGCACCTACTTCTTCCGCTCCGGCGCCAAGGTCCCGATGGTCGTCCGCCTGCCCGCCGGCGGCGGCCTGACCTTCGGCTCCTTCCACTCCCAGGAGCTCGAGTCCGCCCTGCTCGCCTTCCCCGGCCTCAAGGCCCTCTACCCGAGCACCGCCCAGGACGCATTCGACTGCCTCCTCGCCGCCTACGAGGACGACAACCCCGTCCTCCTCTTCGAGCACAAGGCCCTCTACCGCCGCGGCAAACACTCCGTCGCGTGGAACCCGGCCTTCCGCGAGGTCTGGGGCCCGCGCCTCGTCCGGCCCGGCGCCCACGCCACCCTCGTCACCTACGGCGAGATGACCCAGCTCGCCCAGGCGGCCGCCGAGTATCTGGAAACCGAATACGAAAAGACCGTCGAGGTCTGGGATCTCCGCGCCCTCGCCCCGCTCAAGCTCGACGAGATCCGCGCCAGCGTCGCCCGCACCCACCGCCTCTGCGTCTTGCACGAAGGCCGCCGCACCCACGGCTTCGGCGCCGAGCTTGTGAGCCGCATCGTCGAGGAGCAGTTCTTCGACCTCGAGGCCGCCCCGCTGCGCGTCGCCGCCCTCGACCTCCCCGTGCCCTTCGCCCCCGAGCTCGAGCAGGCCTATCGCCCCACCCGCGACGGCCTCATCGAAAAACTGGTCAACTGGCTCGGATAAAACGACGTCCACCCTCGCCAGCCCCGCCGTTGACGCCCCAGGCCCTCCACCTAGCCTACCGCCATGAGCATTCTGGAAATCAAACAACAGGTCCAGCGACTCAACCAACGCGAGCGCGAGGAACTCGCCGCCTTTCTCGTCCGCCTTCGCCATGAGACGCCCGCCTGGCGCCGCAAAGCCGGCCGCATCGCCGATGCGGTCAAGGCCGGTCGCTCCACCTCCGCGGACACCCTCGAACGCCGCCTCCAACGTGCCTGAGCCCCGCGGCTACGGCCTAAGTTACTCCGACGAAGCCGTCGATACGGTCACGGGCCTCGCACGCCGTCGGCAGCGCCTCGCGATGGAACAGGCGCGCGCCATCGCCCGCTATCCCGCCACGCGCAGCGACTACATTGTCCGCGATGCTTCCGGCCGCGACCACCATCACATTCTCGTTGATGGCTTTGTCTTCGCCTACCTCATCGACCACGCCGACCGTATCGTGACCATTATCGAAATCACGGACGTGCGAGATACCGCTCCCTGATCATTCTCCGCCGCCATGCACCAGATCCCCGAAGCCCGCTGGGCCGCCATCAAACTCTTCGCCATGGATGTCGACGGCATCCTCACCGACGGCACCGTGCACATCTCCTCGGACGGCACCGAGACCAAGCAATTCTCCATCCTCGACGGCATGGGCCTCGTCCGCCTCGGCAAAAAGGGCATCGCCACCGCCTGGATCAGCGGACGCGCCTCCGGCGCCACCACCGTCCGCGCCACCGAGCTCAAGATCCCCTACCTCGTCCAGGGCCGCACCGACAAGCTCGACGCCCTCCAGGAGCTCGCCGCCGAGCTCGACCTCACCCACGAGCAGATCGTCTACATGGGCGACGACGACATCGACGCGCCCGCCCTCGAATGGGCCGGCGTCGGCGTCACCGTTCCCGCCGCCATGCCCGCCGCGCTCGACGCCGCCGACTACCTCACCACCCGCCCCGCCGGCCGCGGCGCCGTGCGCGAGATCTGCGAACATATCCTCCGCGCCCAAGGTCACGTCGACTTCCACCTCTGAGCCTCGCCCGCCCTTGCGCCTCTCGTCCCAGCACATCCCCTTGATCGCCGCGTTGACGGGCCTGGCCTTGGCCGCGTCCGCCAACGCCGCGCCCGAAAAAGCGGCGCCCGCGAAGGCCGCGCCCGAGATCAAGGCCGCCGCCCCGGTGAAAAATTTCCGGCTGCCCACCTTCACCGCACAGGGCTTTCGCCATACCATCCTCCGCGCCGACGAAGCCCGCCTGCCCGACCCCGCCCGCATCGATCTTGTCGAGATGGAACTCACGCTCTTCACCGGCCGCGCCGACGAGCAGATCGAGGCCATGCTCGCCGCGCCCTCCGCCACGTTTTTTCCCGAAAAACTCCTCGCCACCGGCTCCGACACCGTCCGCGTCGAGCGCAACGATCTCACCCTCACCGGCGCCGACTGGAGCTACGACCACGCCGCCCGCAAAGTCGTGATCAAACGCGACGCCCACGTCATCTTCCGCGCCGCCCTCGGCGACATCCTCAAATGATTCCCCGTCCGCTCCTCGCCCTCGCGCTCCTCCTCCCGGTCCTCGGCCGCGCCGCCCAGCCCGCCGCGCCCGTGCCCACCGAGCTCACCAGCGACTTCCTCGAGATGACCTCGACCGACGACGAGACCACCGCCGTCGCGACCAAGAACGTCGTCCTGACCGGCACCAATCTCCGCATCACCTGCGACCAGCTCACCATCATCGCCACCCGCATCGGCGACAAGGACGCCACCATCGGCACCGTCGAACGCTTCAAATACATCCTCGCCACCGGCGACGTCCGCATCATCCAGGGCGATCGCGAGTCCACCTCGCAAAAGGCCGAGGTCTTCCCCCGCGAGGACAAGGTCGTCCTCAGCGTCGACCCCGTCGTCATCGACCACAGCAACGGCTTCGTCGGCGCCGGCGAGAAGATCACCCTCTTCCGCGGCAAGCGCGAGATCCAGGTCGACAAGCCCAAGTTCACCGGCCCCCCCGTCTCCGACCTGAGCGCCACCGCCGGCGCCAAGCCCGCCTCCCCCGCCGCGCCCAAAGCGGCGCCCGCCCCCGCTCCCAAAACCGCGCCCGGCGTCACCTTCCCCAAACCCGCCACGACCACCCGCTAAACAGCGGCCTTCCTTTTTTGCGCCTTCTGCGCCTTCTGTGGCCATTCCCTCCGCCTCCGTGACCGCCGACTCCGACACCGCCCTCGCCGAGATCTCCACCGCCGGCCTCGTCAAAACCTACGGCCCGCGCACCGTCGTAAACGGCGTCGACATCACCGCGCGCGCCGGCGAGATCGTCGGCTTCCTCGGCCCCAACGGCGCCGGCAAGACCACCACGTTCTACATGATCGTCGGCCTCGTGCCCGCGACGAGCGGCACGGTCTCCCTCGACGGCCGCGACATCACCCACCTGCGCATGCACGAGCGCGCCCGCCTCGGCCTCGGCTACCTCCCGCAGGAACCCTCCACCTTCCGCAAACTCACCGTAGCCGAAAACCTCCTCGCCATCGTCGAGGCCGTCGGCGTTCCCAAGGCCGAGCGCCGCGCGCGGGTCGACGAACACCTCGTCGAGCTTCACCTTACCCACGTCGCGACGCAAAAGGCCTACACCCTCTCCGGCGGCGAACGCCGCCGCCTCGAGATCGCCCGCGCCCTCGTCACCCGGCCCAAGTTCCTCCTCCTGGACGAACCTTTCGCCGCCATCGACCCGATCTCCGTCGCCGAGGTCCAGAAGATCGTCGTCGACCTCCGCGCCAAGGGCATCGGCGTCATCATCACCGACCACAACGTCCGCGAGACGCTCAAGATCGTCGACCGCGCCTACCTCATCCGCGAGGGCCGTGTCTTCAAGCAGGGCGACGCCGGGTTCCTCGTGAACGATCCCGAGGCCCGCCAGTTCTACCTCGGCCAGGACTTTAATCTCTAGGTTTTTGGCCGCGTGATCCGCAGTTAAAACACTCCCCGGTCCGTCGCCCATTCGCGTCTGTTCGCGTCCCTTCGCGGTCAAAAAATCCGTCGTTCGCCCCGCCCCATGCAAAAAGCCATCCACGGCATCACCGTCGCCCACTTCTTCGACACCTACCGCGACAAGCTCAAACTCGAGCTCCTCACCGGCCCCGACGGCCTGCACCGCCTCATCCGCGAGGGCTCCATCAACCGCCCCGCCCTCGCGCTCACCGGCTTCTTCAAGTATTTCGCGAACAAACGCATCCAGGTCATGGGCGCGGCCGAGATGACCTATCTCCGCACCCTCGCCCCCGCCGAGCAGACGCGCATCCTCACCGAGATGGTCGAGCGCCAGATCCCCTGCCTCGTCCTCACGCGCAACTACCAGCCCACCCCCTCGATGCTCGCCATCGCGGTCGAGAAGAAGCTCCCCATCTTCCGCACCGCCATGATCACCATGCACTGGGTCAACCTCGCGACCCTCTGCATCGACAACGAGTTCGCCCCCGCCACCACCGTCCACGCCACCACCATGGATATCCGCGGCATGGGCGTCATGCTCCGCGGCGAGGCCGGCGCCGGCAAATCCGAGTGCGCCCTCGCCCTCATCGAGCGCGGCCACTCCCTCGTCGCCGACGACCTCACCGTCGTGAAACGCATCGACGAGCGCGACCTCCTCGCCTCCTCCCGCCCGCTCAACCGCGGCTACATGGAGTGCCGCGGCATCGGCATCATCAACATCGCCGAGATGTTCGGCATCCACTCCGTGCGTCTCGACAAACGCCTCGACCTCGTAGTCACCCTCCGCGAGTGGACGCCCGAGGTCGTCGAGGAGCGCACCGGCCTGGAGGAACACTTTTTCGAAATCCTCGACCTCAAGCTCCCCCACTTCGAGCTCTTCGTCCGCCCCGGACGCGACATGGCCCGCCTCGTCGAGGTCTCCTCCATGGTCCAGGCTCTGCGCCGCATGGGCCACGACCCCGCGCAAACCTTCAACGAGCGCCTCATCGCCCACATGGCCGCCCAGATGGCCCCCGAGCCCGAACGCGTCATCAAACCCGTCGTCACGTCCTCCCCGCCCTTCGCCTCCTCCGAGCCGGTCACCGACGACCTCCCGCCCGAGGACGAATAAGCCCGCGCCGCCCGCATCGGCCTCCCGCACCCGCATCCCCGCCCACGCCCGATCCCCCGACTTCCCATGCCCTCCGCCCTTCGCTCCGACGGCCGCGCCCACGACCAGCTTCGCCCGGTCAAATTCGAGGCCGGCATCGCCCCCCACGCCACCGGCTCCGTCCTCGTCTCCTTCGGCAACACCCGCGTCATCTGCGCCGCCACGATCGAGAACAACGTCCCCTCGTGGATGAAGCAGCAGCGCGTCCCCGGCGGCTGGCTGACCGCCGAGTATTCACTTCTCCCCTACAGCACGCACGAGCGCAAGCAGCGCGACATCGCCAAGGGCAAGATCGACGGCCGCACCGTCGAGATCCAGCGCCTCATCGGCCGCTCCATCCGCGCCGTCCTCGACCTCGACAAGCTCGGCCAGAACACCCTCTGGATCGATTGCGACGTCCTCCAGGCCGACGGCGGCACCCGCACCGCCTCCATCACCGGCGCCTACCTCGCCGCCCGCCTCGCCGTGCAAACCCTGCTCGACGCCGGCCGTATCAAGGAGAACCCGCTCACCGACTCCGTCGCCGCCATCAGCGTCGGCCTGCTCAAGGGCCAGCCCCTCCTCGACCTCCCCTACGCCGAGGACAAGGACGCCGAGGTCGACGCCAACATCGTCATGACCGGCCGCGGCCGCTTCGTCGAAGCCCAGGCCTCGGGCGAGGAAGCCACCTTCAGCGGCGACGAGTTCACCCAACTCCTCGCCCTCGCCCAAAAAGGCATCCGCGAACTCGCCGCCGCCCAAACCGCCTTCCTCAGCCGCGAACTGCTCAAATTCGATTAAGCCCAAAAAACATATCAACAAATACACATTCGTTGATATGTTTTCTTGCATCAGCTCGCCGTCTTCGCTTCATCGCGTCCCTCTTCGCCCATGCCCGCCGCCCGCGCCGACCGTCCCATTTCCGCCCTTTTCGCGGAAAACCGCCCGCTCCGCTCCTTGGAGTTCTTCCCGCCCAAGGACGACACCGGCGTCGCCGCGCTCCGCGCCACCGCCACCGCGCTCAAGCGCGTGCCGTGGGACTTCGTTTCCGTGACCTACGGCGCCGGCGGCACCACCCGAGACCGCACCGCCCAGGTCTCCGCCATCCTCAAGGACGAGCTCGGCTACACCGTCATGCCCCACCTCACCTGCGTGGGCCATAGCCGGGCCGAGCTCGACGCCATCGCCGACCAGCTTCACGCCCAGGGCTACCGCAACATCATGACCCTCCGCGGCGACCCGCCCAAGGGCTCGACCACCTTCACGCCCGCGCCCGACGGCCTGCGCTACGCCAACGAACTCGTCGCGTTGCTCAAGGCCCGCCACCCCGACTTCTGCCTCGGCGTCGGCGGCTACCCCGAAAAACACCCCGAGGCCGTCTCGCTCGACGCCGACCTCGACGCGCTCAAGCGCAAGGTCGACGCCGGCGCCGCCTTCGTCACCACCCAGCTCTTTTTCGACAACGCCATCTACCACCGCTTCGTCGAACGTTGCCGAGCCCGCGGCATCACCGTGCCGATCGTGCCCGGCATCATGCCCGTGCTCTCGCTGAAACAGGTGCAGCGCATCGCCACGCTCTCCGGCTCCGTCCTCCCCGCCACGCTCACGCGCCGCCTCGAGGTCGCGAGCGAGGATCCGGACGTCGTCGAGTTCATCGGAGTCGACTGGGCGCTCGACCAGATCCGCGACCTCCTCGCGCACGGCGCCCCCGGTTATCATCTCTATATCCTGAACCGCGCCCGCAGCGCCCTCGCCCTCGCCGCCGGCCTCGCCGCGTAACCGCGCCTCACGACGTAGCGGAACGGCGGAGCCTTTTCGCCGCCCGCGCCCGCCGCCCGCGCAAACCGGCTCGACCCGGAAGCCACGTTCCCGCTTCTTTCGGCGCGTGAACGACCTCCACCCCGCCGTCCCGATCATCGGCGGACTCGTCTCGCTTCTCTGCCTCTGGTTCAGCCTGCGCCAACGCCGCCGGCATAGGCTCCTCCAGGACCTCCCGACTTCCAAGGTCCACGGCGTCTTCATCGGCCTCGTCGAGCTCAACGGCAGCGCCGAGAGCGAAGCCCCGCTCACCAGCCACCTCGCCGAGCGTGCCTGCGTCCACTACACGTGGAGCGCCGAGGAACACTGGCGCCGCACGCGCATCGAGCATTACACCGATTCCAAAGGTAACCGCCGCACCCGCATGGTCACCACCACCGGCTGGGAAACCGTCGCGAGCGGCGGTGAAACGCAGGACTTTTATCTTCGCGACGACACCGGCGCGCTGCTCGTGCGCCCCGAAGGCGCGACCATCGAGCCTGTGGAGATGTTCTCCGAAACCGTCTCCCTAGGCCACCCGCTCTATCACGGCAAGGCGCCCGAGGCCTGGGTCAACGGCTCCACGGGCGAGCGCCGCTTCACCGAGCGCGGCATCCCGCTCCACACGCCCCTCTACGTGCTCGGCAGCGCCCGGGAACGCGACGACCTCGTCGCCCCCGAGATCGCCGACGCGCGCGACTCCGAATTCATCCTCTCCTGCCGCGGCGAAGACGCCATCAAGCGCGGCTTCGCCCTCGGCTCCTGGGCCACGTGGGTGATCGGCCTCCTCGCGCTGCCCGCCATCTTCATCTTCGCCCACACCTCCGCGCCGCCCCCGGGACCCGAAACCGCGCCGATCCCCGGCCTCGTAGTCCCCTGCCTCCTTGCCGCCCTCGGCTGGTTCGCGCTCTGGGGACTCGGCTGGGTGTGGATGGTCCACGACAGCCTCGTCGGCCTGCGCGAGCGCGTGCGCCAGGCCTGGTCGCTGATCGACGTGCAACTGAAGCGCCGCCACGACCTCATCCCCGCCATCGTCAAAACCATCGAGGCGCTCGCCGCGCACGAGCAAAGCACGCAGACCGCGCTGGCCGCCTTGCGCGCCCAGTCCGCCGCCACGCGTCCCGGCGCCCCCGGCCCCGATCCGGCGGCCCTCGCGCCCGCGCTCCGCGCCGTGATCGAGCGTTACCCGAATCTCACCGCCGACTCCGGCTTCGCCGCCTTGCATCGCGAACTTGTGGAGACCGAGCAACGCCTCGCCCTCGCGCGGACCTACTACAACGACATCGCCACGCACTACGCCACGCGCCTCGAGATCGTGCCGGATCGCTTCGTCGCACAGGTCCGCGGCCTGCGTCCCGAGCCCCTCCTCTCCGCCGCGGACTTCGAACGTGCGCCGGTCGAGGTCCGACTCACGGCTTGATGATGGAAAAGCACGGCACGAACGGCGGCGACGGCGCGCCGCCCTCCAGACCTGATTTGACGGACAGAACGCCACCCGCGCGTCTCCCGCCCTTTGAGGGTGCCGCGCCGTCCGCGCCTTCCAGGCCGATGGAGGGCGCGGCGCCGTCCGCGCCGACGCCGGCGCAGCCGGCGCGAAAAGTTCCCGCGCACCTGCCGGTGGTGGAACGCCACAACGGCTCGATCATCGTATTCGTCACCATCTGCACGCAGGGAAGACAGCCGGTGCTCGCACGGCCGGATGCGGTTGAGGTGCTGCGCGCAGCATGGGCGAAAGCGAAGCTCTGGCGTGTCGGTCGTTGGGTGGTTGATGCCCGATCACATCCACCTTTTCTGCTCGCCCGGCGTCTGGCCGCCGGAGCCGATCGCGAAGTGGGTGAGCTACTGGAAGTCGGAGGCGTCACGCCACTGGCCGCGGCCGCAGGAGCACCCGCTCTGGCAGCGCGACTTCTGGGACACGCAGCTGCGGCCGGGCGACCACTACGGGGCAAAGTGGCATTACGTCCGCGAGAATCCGGTGCGGGCGGGCCTATGCGCGAGCGCGGACGCGTGGCCCTTCCAAGGTGACGAGCATCCGCTGATGTGGACGGAGTAACGAAGGCGGCGACGGCGCGCCGCCCTCCAGACCTGATTTGGCGGGCAAGACGCCGCCCGCGCTTCCTCGGCCCATGGAGGGCGCGGCGCCGTCCGCGCCGGATCGAAAAGGCGTCGTCTACGGCGCCGGCGCGCCGCCCCTAAAAACGCAAAAGCCCGACGCGCGGATCGCGCGTCGGGCTTCGAAAATCACGCTCGCTCGGAACGGCTCAGGCGCCGCCGGCGGTGCTGTTGCTCTTGGGCTTGAAGGCCTGGCGGAAGGTGGCGCCGATGTAGTCGCGGTTCATGCGGGCGATGAAATCGTGGCTGATCAGCTTGGGGCAGGCGGCGCTGCACTCGTATTGGTTGGTGCAGTTGCCAAAGCCGAGCTCGTCCATCTTCGCGACCATGTTGAGCACGCGGCTGTCGCGCTCGGCCTGGCCCTGCGGGAGAAGGCCGAGGTGCGAGACCTTCGCGGAGACGAAGAGCATCGCGGAGGCGTTTTTGCAGGCGGCCACGCAGGCTCCGCAGCCGATGCACTGGGCGGCGTCCATCGCGAGGTCGGCGTCGTCCTTCGGCACCGGGATCGCGTTGGCGTCGCAGGCCGATCCGGCGCGGGCGGTGATGAAGCCGCCGGCCTGCTGGATCTGGTCGAACGCGGAGCGGTCGGTGACGAGGTCCTTGATGACCGGGAAGGGCTTGGCGCGGAAGGGCTCGACGACGATGACGTCGCCGTCGGCGAAGCTGCGCATGTAGGTCTGGCAGCTCGCCACCGCGCGGTGCGGGCCGTGGGGCTTGCCGTTGATGACGAGCGAGCAGGTGCCGCAGATGCCTTCGCGGCAGTCGTGGGCGAACGCGATCGGGTCCTCGCCGCGGGCCTCGAGCCCGTCGTTCACGACGTCGAGCATCTCGAGGAAGGACATGTTCGGGTTGAGGTTCTTCGCGGGATACTCGACGAACTTGCCGGCTTGGTTCGGTCCGGCCTGGCGCCAGACGCGGAGGGTGATGGAGATGGGCGTGGTGCTGTTGTTTTCGGCGACCATGGGAAGCGGTGGGTTGGGTGTTTGTGTATCCGATTTTCGGTGACGCCGGGGCTTACTTGTAGGAGCGGACGCTCATCTTCGTGAACTCGTAGTTGAGGGGCTCGACGTTGCGGAGGGGCTCCTTGCCCTCTCCCTGGAACTCCCAGGCGGCGACGTGGGCGAACTTCTCGTCGTCGCGTTTGCACTCGCCGTCCGGCCATTGGAACTCTTCGCGGAAGTGGCCGCCGCAGCTCTCCTCGCGGGTGAGGGCGTCGCGGCACATCAGCTCGCCGAGCTCGATGAAGTCGGCGACGCGGAGGGCGCGCTCGAGAGCCTGGTTGAGGGTGTCTCCCGAGCCGGGGACGTTCACGCCGGACCAGAACTCGGAGCGCAGGGCCTGGATGAGGCCGATGGCCTTGGTGAGGCCTTCCTTGGTGCGGCTCATGCCGCAGTGGTCCCACATGATCTTGCCGAGCTTCTTGTGGTAGTAGTTGACCGGCTCCTTGCCCTTGATCGCGAGGAGCTTCGCGATCATGTCGGCGACGTTTTTCTCCGCGGCGGCGAACTCGGGGCGGTCGGTCGCGGGGCGGCTGCCCGGCTTTTGCGAGGCGAGGTAATCGCCGATGGTGTAGGGGATGACGAAGAAGCCGTCGGCGAGACCCTGCATGAGGGCGGAGGCGCCGAGGCGGTTGGCGCCGTGGTCGGAGAAGTTGGCCTCGCCCAGCACGAAGAGGCCGGGGACGTTGCTCATGAGGTTATAGTCCACCCAGAGGCCGCCCATGGTGTAGTGGACGGCGGGGTAGATGCGCATGGGCTGCTCGTAGGCGCTCTCGTTGGTGATCTCCTTGTAGATGTCGAAGAGGTTGCCGTAGCGCTCGGCGACGGCGGCCTTGCCGAGCTCGAGGATCTTGTCGGCGGAAGGGCTGGCGATGTTGGCGCGGGCGGCGGCCTGCTTGCCGTAGCGTTGGACGGCGTCGGCGAAGTCGAGGTAGACGCCGAGGCCGGTGTCGCCGACGCCGCGGCCCTCGTCGCACATGCGCTTGGCGGCGCGGGAAGAGACGTCGCGCGGGGCGAGGTTGCCGAAGCTCGGGTAGATGCGCTCGAGGAAGTAGTCGCGGTCGGCCTCCGGGATGTCGGCCGGGGCTTTTTTGCAGTCTTCCTTTTTCTTCGGCACCCAGATGCGGCCGTCATTGCGGAGCGACTCGGACATGAGCGTCAGCTTCGACTGGTAGTCGCCGGATACGGGGATGCAGGTCGGGTGGATCTGCGTGTAGCAGGGGTTGGCGAAGCAGGCGCCGCGCTTGTAGGCGCGCCAGATGGCGGTGGCGTTGGAGCCGCGGGCGTAGGTGGAGAGGTTGAAGACGTTGCCGTAGCCGCCGGTGCCGAGGATGACGGCGTCGGCGGAGAAACGCACGAGCTTGCCGGTCTTGAGGTCGCGGGCGATGACGCCCTTGGCCTGGCCCTCGACGACGACGAGGTCGCTCATCTCGTGCTCGGTGACGAGCTTCACGGTGCCCTGGCCGACGCAACGGGAGAGCGAGGAGTAGGCGCCGAGAAGGAGCTGCTGGCCGGTCTGGCCGCGGGCGTAGAAGGTGCGGGAAACCTGCGCGCCACCGAAGGAGCGGTTGGCGAGGAGGCCGCCGTATTCGCGGGCGAAGGGCACGCCGAGGGCGGCGCACTGGTCGATGATGTTGACCGAGACCTCGGCGAGGCGATGGACGTTGGCCTCGCGGGCGCGGTAGTCGCCGCCCTTGAGCGTGTCGTAGAAAAGGCGGTGAACGCTGTCGCCGTCGTTCTGGTAGTTTTTGGCGGCGTTGATGCCGCCCTGCGCGGCGATGGAGTGGGCGCGACGGGGAGAGTCGTGGAAGACGATGCAGGTGACCTGATAGCCGAGGTCGGCGAGCGAGGCGGCGGCGGAGGCGCCGGCGAGACCCGCGCCGACCACGACGACGTGGTATTTGCGCTTGTTGGCGGGGTTGACGAGTTTGATCTCGGTCTTGTGCTTGCGCCACTTGTCGGCGAGCGGGCCGGAGGGGATCTTGGAATCGAGGGTGGCCATGACTTTGAGTGTAAGTCTGAAGTTTAAAGTTTAGGGGACGGCCGGATCAGTGAGCCGCCTCGGTGACGGCGGGCGCGGCGGAAACGCCGAGGTGTTTCGCCGCGTAGGTGCCGGCGACGGGCTTGGCGATGCCGGCGAGGATCGCGCCGGGGATGGCGAGATTGCCGAGGAAGTAGACGAGGGCGAGGAGGCCGACGGCTTTACGGAGGCAGCAGGACCATTTGTTGCTGCGGAGGCCGAAGGTCTGGAAGAGCGAGTCGGCTCCGTGCCAGAGGTGGACGGCGAGGAGGGACGTCGCGATGATGTAGAAGAGGGAGACAACGGGCTTGGAGAAGCCGATGAAGATCATCGAATACACGTCGTGGACCTCGGCGCCCTTCGCGGCGAGGGGGATGCCAAACTCGCGGACGTCATGGCCGATGACGACGGGGTGGAGCGTTCCCTTGTAGTATTCCGTGCCGGCGAGACCGACGGTGAAGTGGAGGATGTGGTAGACGATGAAGGCGAACACCACGAGGCCGGTGATGCGCATGGTGCGGGAGGCGATGGTGGCCTCGAGCCACTGGTGGACGCCGTAGGGTTCGGAGCCGCGGGCTGCCTTGCTCTCGAGCGTGAGCGCGATGGCGGCCCAGACGTGGACGCCGGCGGCGGCGAGAAGGACGAGGCGGACGAGCCAGAGCGCGGGCCCAAGACCTTGGAGGAAGTGGGCGTAACCGTTGATCTGATCGGGCTGGCCGAAAATCTGAAGGTTGCCGAACAGGTGCCCGAAGGCGAAGCCGGTCAAAATCAGGCCGGAGATAGCCATCAGGAATTTTCGTCCGATGGAGGAACGGAACAGGTTGGCGAGTAGGCTCATCGCGGTGGTCGGTAACAGGGTGGTCGAAGTCAGGGGCTACGCGCAAAATACGCGTGGTCGGGGGCGAGACCTAACCGGCCAGCCTCCGCGTTGTAAAGGTCGCGCCTCGGCCATGCAGGGGCCTTACAGCGCTTATTAGGCGACCTGAGGGGCGCCCACAGCGGGGCAAATGACAGCCCTGGCGGCGGGGCAAAGCCAACAAACGGTTAGCCCGGAAGCCCGGCGATCACTTCGCGAGCGGTTTCAGGAGGGCGAATTTGCCCGAGGCGGCGGGGGCGATGAGCCGCTTGCGGAAGGCGGAAACGCGGGCGCCGTCGCCAAGCACGGCGGCGAGGGCGGCCTCCAAGCCGGCCGGGGCGGATTCCTCGGCCACGTAGTCGAAGTTCCAACGCGTATCGCCGGCCTGGGTCAGGCTGTAGTGCCAGCAGGCGAAATCGGCGGGGATGACGGCGTCGACCTCGGTGGGCGAAACGATGGAGCCGTCGGCGCGGAAATGCAGGCCGCCCTCGCGGCCAAGCACGCGGTAGCCGGTCGGCAGGCGTCGCACGACATCGCCGGTGTGGTAGCGCAGGAGCGGCATCGCCTCGCGATCACGCGTGGTCACGTAGAGCTGAAATACGTCAGACAGGCCGCGGTAGGGCGCGAGTTCGACGAAGGCGTTGCCGTCGATCACCCGGGAGTCGTCCTTGAAGGCCTCGCCGACGAAAATGTAGCCGGCCTCGGTGGAGCCGTAGAGATCGACCTGCGGCGCGGGAAAAGCCTCGGCGATACGGCGCGAGTGGACGAGGCTGGCCTTGCCGTAGGTGAGGATCACGGCGCGTATCGATGGAACAGATACACCGCGGCGCTTCGCCGCGCGGGCGAGGAGCGAGAGGTAGATCGGCTCGCCCTCGAGCACCTCGGGCTTCACCGCCTGGAGCTCGGTCACGATGCGATCCCACTCGGTCTCGGGAAACACGAAAGGGTCGCTGGTGAGGTTGAGGTAGACGGTGCCGTCGAAATAGCGGTGAGGGAAGGGATGGTCCTCGTAGGGACAGAGGTTCGAGGAGCAGCCGACCGGCGCGAGGATGCACTTGCGGTAGGGCCGGTCGGCGTAGGGCGCGAGGATCGGATGCGCGCGGTAGGCGCGTGCGAGCTGGGCGTTCCACCAGCCGTCCTCCATGATGACGGTCATGGGCCCCTGCGTGGTGCCGGAGGTGGACTCGTATTCGTAGCGCTTTTCGTCGAGGCCCTTTTGGATGACGCGGTAATCCTCGAAGAAGGCCTCGTGGCCGTGGGTCACGATGTCTTTTTTCGAGAGCGCGGGGATCTCCTTGTAACAGGCCCAGTGCAGGGGCTCGTCGTGCAGCGGGAAGCGCTTCCCATAGAGCGGACTGCGCTCGTAGATGCGGCGGATCTCGCGTTCCAGGGGCGCGGGCAGACGCGCGGCGGCTTCGCTGGCGAGTAGTTCGGGGGAGTTGGCGAAGGCGGGCGCGGCGGACATCGAGGTCAAAGCGCAAAAAACGGTGCGCGGCGCGCCAAGTCAAACCGGGGGGACGTTTCCCCTCCCGCGCCGGGAAAAGGCCGGGGGATCAAAGACCGTGGCGCGCGCGCCAGATCGGCTCAAAGAAAAACAAGGCGTCGAGAACGAGGCTATGCGTGATTCCGCCGGCCCTGGCCCGGGCGTAAACCTCCGCGACGGGCAGGGCGGAGATTTCCATCTCCTCGTCGGGGTCCCAGGAAGGCGGCGCGACGAGGCGGCATTCCTCGACGAGCACGAGGTGGCAACGGTTGCTCATGAACGCGGGATTCGGATGCACGCTCGCGAGCAGCCGGGCGTTTTTGCCCTCGTAGCCGGTCTCCTCGAGCAATTCGCGCAAGCCCGCGACGACGGGGTCCTCGCCCTTTTCGATCACGCCGCCGGGGATCTCCAAGGAGAAGGCGTCGATGCCGTAGCGAAACTGGTTCACCAGCACGAGGCGGTCGTCGGTGGTGTGGGCGAGCACGTTCACCCAGTCGGGGGCGTCGACGATCACGAAGTCCCGGCGCGTGTCGCGGCGCGGGTGATGAAACGGCACGCTGTTGACGTCGAGGATGCGCGTGCGCTGAAGGAGACGGGCTTCGCCGCGAAGCCAGCGCGCGGGCGCGCCGGAGGGAACGGGGTCGTTCGACCGGGAAGCGGAGGACGGATCGGCGGACATGCGCGAAAAAAAGCCTCCCGCCGGCAAGGGCGGGAGGCGAAAAACGGTCAGATCACGCGAACGCGCGAAATCACTTCTTGGCGGGGAGCTTGACCTTCTGGCCGACCTTGAGGGCCTTCCAGTTGACGCTCGGATTGACGGCCTGGAGATCGCCGATGGACACGCCGTTGGCGGCCGCGATCTTCATGCCGGTGTCGCCGCTCTTCACGACGTATTCGTCGGGACCGGCGGTCACGGGGCCGGCGTCTTTGGTGGCTTTGCCATCCTTGGTCGCGGCGCCAGCCTTCTTGGAGGCGGCCTCCTGGAGCTTGGCCAACTCGCCGTTGATCTTGCCCATCTCGCCGGCGACGGCGGTGAAGGCGTCCTGCGTGGAGCGTTGCAGGGAGGCGATGTTGCCGGAGGCGCGCTCGGCGGTGGAATTGGCGCCGTTGGCGGTGGACTCGACGGCATCGATGCGCGCGACCTGCTCGGTCACCTTCGCATCGGCGGCGGCGGCGGCCTTGTTGGCCTTGGCGGCATTGGCCAGACCAATACCCCCCAAGATGACGCCGAGAATGCCGGCGATGAGACCCGCGATAGGCAGGTAGCTGGGGGAGGATTCGCGCGAAATCGTGTCCATTTTTGTAAAGTTTCGCTTTTGTGGCTACGGGGTGACCGGAGGCGATTCAAGCAGAGATTACCCTCATGTCGCGAATAGACACGAGACTCACACACGCCGAAATGGTCGGGGCGATAGGATTCGAACCTACGACCTCCTGGTCCCAAACCAGGCGCTCTACCAGGCTAAGCTACACCCCGAAACAAACGTGCGAGCGCAGCAAAGAGGGGCGGCAAAGCGGGGGAGTCAACGCTCGTTCCTGAGCCCGGCCCGGCAATCGTCCCGATTCGGGAACCCCGCCCAAAACGAAACCCGCCGTTTGGGGTCGCGGCGGGTTCGTCGGGTGTCTCCCAGAACCAATGGGAGAAAGGGAGGGAAGAGGGATGCGTTACTTGGCGCCGGGGAAGGAAACCGAAGACGCGGCGGGGGCCGTGGCCGGAGCGGCGGGCGCCGCCGCAGGGGCGGGATCCGCGGGCAAACTGGACTGAAGCTGCATCGCGCGCTGGGCCCAGAGACCGGTCGAATCGGCGCTCATGACGAGCTCGATCATTTTTTTCGCCTCGGCCGGCTGGCCGGCGTCGCGCGCCTGAACCGCCAGATGAAAGGCGGCCTCGGCACGAAGCGTGCGGGTGAAAACGACGTCGTTGGCCAGGGCCTCCAAGGCGGTCTTTCCGCCGGCGGCGTCACCGGACTGCAGTTTGCTCACGGCCGCGCCGAGACGGGCGCGGTCGCCAAGCGCCTGACCGGCAAGTGCTTTGGAAGCGGCTTCGTAGTCGGCTTGGGCGGCGGCGAAATTGCCCGCGGCGTAGGCTTCATCGGCGAGACGAAGGTGGGCGAGGCCCGACAACACGGTTCCGGTATGCGCTTGGGAAAAAGTCTTTAACGCGGCGCTGTCCTTGGCCGCGCCATATTCGGCGGCAAGCGCGCGTTCGCGGCTCGCGGCATAGGTCATGAATCCCCAACGACCGATCAAACCAAGCGCCACCACCACGACCACGGCGATCACGGCGCGACCGTTCTTCTCCCAGAACATCAACACCTTGTCCTCAAAGGTGGGCGCGAGGTAATTCTCGTCGATCGTCACCAGGTTACGATCGTCGCCCGCGGTGCGGGAAGAGTTCTGATCAGCGGAGGCGGCCATGCGAAATAGGGTAAGGGCTGAGAACAAAACACCCGCCGCCACCGCCGTAAAGCCGGGATTTGTTTAATATTAACCCACTGGCATTCAGGATCATCCAAACACGAAACCTCCTGAATCGCGGAAGACTCAGTCGAAGACGACGGTCCGCTTCCCATACACGAGAACCCGATGCTCCAAATGGACGCGCACCGCTTGCGCGAGCACGAGACGCTCCAAATCGCGCCCCAGCCGGATCAAGTCCGCCACATCCTGACGATGGGTCACTCGCGCGACATCCTGCTGAATAATGGGGCCGTCATCCAAAACCGCCGTAGCATAATGAGCGGTGGCGCCGATCAGTTTAACGCCGCGCTCGTAAGCCTGATGGTAGGGGCGTCCGCCGGCGAAGGCGGGCAGGAAGGAATGATGGATATTGATCACCGGCGGGCCCTTCGCGAGGAACTCGGCGGAGAGGACCTGCATGTAACGCGCCATCACCACGAGATCGGCTTTCAGCTCCGCCAGCAACGCGAGTTGCGCCGCCTCGGCCGCCGCCTTGGCCTCGGTCCCGGCGCCCACCGGAATGTGGTGGTAGGGAAGCCCGTAGCCGCGGGTGGCCTCCGCGAGATCGGGATGGTTGGAAACCACCGCCACGAAATCCGCCATGTAGTCCCCGCTCTTCCAGCGGAGGATCAGATCATGAAAGCAGTGGTCGAACTTCGAGACGAAGAGCACGACGCGCGGGCGTCGCTCGCTGCTGGCCACCCGAGGATTCATGCCAAGGCCACGCGCGAATTCGCCGAACTCGGCCTCCATCGCCGCCGCGTCCGCGCCGGCCGGCGGCACCCACTCGATCCGCTGAAAAAACACCCCCGCCTCCATGTCGCGATGCTGGTCGGCATGCAGGATGTTGCCGCCGCGCTCAAAAATCCAACCGGACACGCGCGCCACCAAACCGGGCTGGTCGGGGCCGTGCAACAGAGCGACAAGAGTGGAGGAGGCTTTCGAGGCGGACATGGCGAAAGCGGAAGCCTGCGGCAAAAGCCCGCGCCTAGGCAAGTCGCTCTCCTCGACGCCCGCGATGGCCGTCCCCTCCCACGCCCGCGCCCGTCGGCGGCGACGGCGATGCGTAATGATTTTCCCGATACGATCCCCTCCCCCGCCCCGCGCCCTTGCCGCCGGCCGCCATTCCGCTTTCCCCGCGTCCGGCCCCGCCACCCGCCGCGTCCAACTTTACAAGTGACTAACCAGAGGGCTTTTGACGGCGGGCCGTAAACCATTTTCATACGCGTCGCCATGAAACTTAGCAAAACCCTCCCCACCCTGATCAGCAGCCTCGCCCTCGTCGCCGCCGCCGCCACGGCCAAGGCGGAGGCCGCGTTCCAGTTCGGCTTCTTCGCCCCCGACCTGCAACTCGTCGACGCCAGCGAAGACGTGCGCGGCCTGCGCATCGACTTCGTCTACGGCGAAAATCGCAACGTCAGCGGCGTCGATCTCGGCATCGTCAACTCGACCACGGGCGACTTTGTCGGTTTCGGCTGGGCGCCGGGCGCGAACCTTGTGGGCGGCGACGCCGCCGGCGTGCAGTGGTCCTGGATCTATTCGCACACCGCGGGCGAATTCACCGGCTGGCAAAGCGGCCTCGTTTCCCGCATCGGCGGCGCCGGGTCGGCCGGCCTCCAGTCCGGCTGGATCAATCTCAACGAAACCGACTTCACCGGCGTCCAGTTCGGTCTCTTCAACAAGGCCGAATCCCTCAAAGGCCTTCAGCTCGGCTTCGTAAACTGGGCCGAGCGTCTCGACGGCGGCCTGCAAATCGGCCTCGTGAACTACGCGGCCAACTCCGATCTCTATCCGATCCTTCCGATCGTGAACTGGCAGTTCTGAGCCGCGGCGAGCCGTTCCCTGGAATCGACGACAAGGCCCTGGTCGCCTGGGCGGCCGGGGCCTTTTTCATGCAAGGCGACCGCGACGCGTTCACCTGAATACCCCGCGATCCGACGGAAAAAAGCACGGGGCGGCGGGCGCCTCGGGCACGGGAGACGCGGGAGGTGCGGGATAATCGTTCGGATCGACCTTTTTGCCGGCGCCGAAGGTCCAGCTCGTCTCCGCGGTGGAGACGGAGGCGTGCTCCGGGCCGCTGTCTTTTCCGCGCCCGTCGTGGTCGGAACGACGGAGACGCTCACGCCGGACTCCCAGACGGGCACGGCGGCCGGCTCCGCGCTTCGCGCCACACGGGCGACGGCTTCAATAGGCCACTTTCAAACGCAGGAATCTCCGCGAAGCGGCCGGCGGCTCGCGCGAATCCAGCAAGAGCGCCGGACCCTCGGCATTCGCCGCGCCGGTGCTCGGGTTTCCTAAGACGGAGAGCGTCGACCACGCGACCAGGTCGTCGCTCGCCTCCACGGTGTAGACGAGGCCGGGATCGGCGACGCGAGGGAATCGAATGCCCAGCCGCCCGTCCACCACGCTCGCGCCGATCGGCGACGGACCCGCCGCGAGCGGATCCGCGCCCACGGCGTATTCGAGCAGGTTGGGCAGCCCGTCTTCGTCGGGGTCGGCCGTCTCCGCCGCATCGACGCCCGAAAGCCCCCGTGCCTCCGCCCAAGCGGCGTATCCGGTGCGGATGAGCAGCGTGCCCGAGGCGGAAGCCTGGTAGTTCGGATCGACCACCGTGGCCGAGACCGCGTGGCCGCCGACGGCGCTCGGCGCGGCCAGCCCGCCGTCGTAGGTAACGGCGACCGCAAGCCCCGCGGGGATCGTCGTCACCGACACGGGCTTCGGCTCGCCGTCGTAGATGCGGCTCAAGCCGTCCAGCACCAGCGTCGCCGCGGCGCGGTTCACCGACACGGTGGCGGTCGCGGTGAAGCCGCCGCCGGCCGCCGATATGCCGTAGGGACCGCCGGCGGTGGTCGCGGCATAGACGCCCGCGCCGTCGATCGATCCGCCGCCGGCGGCGTTCCACGCGACCGACGCGGGTTGGGTGGCAAGCGCCTGGCCGAATTGATCGAGCAAAACCGCGGAAAAGGCGATCTGCCCGCCAACGGTCACGCTCGCCACCGGCGGAGACACGGAAAGCCCGTCGGCCACGGCGACCACGCGCAAACGCAACGAACTCGTCGCGGCGAGCCCCTCGGCGTCCCGGACCTCGACGGAGACGAGATAATCCCCGACCGCCTCGAAGGTCGCGGAGTTCGCCTTCGCCGCGTTGGAGCCGTTGACCGCGAAGCTCACGGGGGCGCCGCCGGAGGAGCTCGCGCTCCACGCGTAAGCGAGATTCTCCTCTCCACCATCGTCGGACGCGGTCACCGCCAAGGTCGTCTCCCGGCCGGCGATCACGGTGTGGACGGTGCCATCGGGATCCGTCGTCGTTTGCGTGGAGCCGGAGACGACGGGCGAGACGATGACCGGAGCGGCATTGGTCAGGTTGCCCCCGCCGGTGAGGGCCACGCTGTCCACATACCAGCCCGTGCTGGCGGTGCTGCTGTTGGTCGCGATGCGCCAGCGGGCGCGAAAGTTTTTCCCGGCGAACCGGGCGGTATCGGTGAGATTGACCACGGTCTCGAGGAAAGCGCCCGAGCTCCCCACCCACGCGCTCTTGCCCGCGAACTCGTTGCGCCCGCCGGTCGGGCCGTTGGCGCCCACCGTGCCGTTGTAACCGTAGCTGGCGAAGGCCGCGCCGGAACCGCTGTCGGTGACATCGAGCCATGTCGCGCCGCCGTCGGCGGAGACATCCAGCCGACCGGCGTCGCTGGTGTTGGCGAATTCGTGACGGTGCCAGAACCTGAACTGGAGGTTGTTCGCGCCCGGCGGGATCGCGATCACGGGGGAAACGAGGCCGGTGGTGGTTTTCGACGAGGGCCCGGGCGCGAAATACGAAGTCGAGGGGCTCTGGCTTTGCGCCGTCGACAGGACCCACGCGTTACCGCCCGTCATCGCGGAGGAGGTCCAGCCGCCGACCGCGCCGTCAAAGGTCTCGCACCAGATCGCGGACTGGATCGTGAACGCGGCCGCGAGCGTCGCGGTCTCGCCGTTCGTGTTCGTCGCCACGAGGTCCCACGCGCCGGCCGCGGCGCCGGCGAGGTTGAACAGGCCGGAAAGCGTGGAAGAGCCGAACTGGACGTTCGTGGCGACGATGTCGGCGGAGCCGGGATGCCGCAGACGCAGGTCGACGCCGGATTGGAAACCGGCGCCGGTCAGCGTGATGTTGGCGGCGCCGGGAAGCGAGGTGGCGGGCGCGACGCCGTCGAGACGGAGCGCGGGCGGCGGGGGCGTCTCGTTCGCCGCGCCGCTGAGCAGAAGGGAGTAACGCTGCTCCGCGCCGCTCAGCGTTCCGGTGAGCGACACGGTCACGCGATAGACTCCCGGAGCCGGCGGCGCGGCCACGTAGACCTGCTCGACGTTGTCGGTGTTGTTTTGCCCGGTCGTGGCGGGGAGATCGGCGGAGGCCTGGGTCCACGCGCCGACGAAGGGCATCACGTAGGGCGAATAAACCACGCCGCCCGGGCCGACGACACGCAGGTCGAGGTTGTTGACGAGGCGGGCGCCGCGGAGGTCGTTCGTCGTGGTCGCGGTCCCCGCCGGATCGGTCCAGCAGAGCGTGGCGCGCAGCGGGCCGACCCCGTCCCAGACCACGTCGAAGCTGACTCCGAGGTTCGCGGTGTTGATGACGCCCTCCGTGAGCCGGCGCTTGAGCGGGCTGGCGAGGTGGTCGCGCAAAAGATCATCCGCGGCCTGGGCGTTGATGAGGCCCCAGCCGTGGCGGTAGTCCGGACCGGGGTTGCCGAGGTCGTCGGCGGTGTGGATCAGCAGACCCTTGAGCGTGCTGGAGCGCATCGCGCCGCCGGGGAAAAGACGCGCGTAGTCCTCGATCAGGAGCGCAGCGGTGCCGGTGGCGCTCGGCGAAGCCATGCTCGTGCCGCTGTAGACGCCGTAGCTCGCGTCGCCGCCATTGAGCGAGGAGTAGAGGCCCTCTCCGTTGGCGACGAGGTCGGGCTTGATGCGGCCGTCGTCGGTCGGGCCCCAGTCGGCGTAGGAGCTCATGTAGGCGCCGGAGAGGGAGCGAGCTCCGCCGGAAACCGCATCGCCGACCGAGCCGACGGTGAGGATGTTCTTCGCCAACGCGTCGAAACTGATCGTGCCGTAGCCGCCGAGATAGGAGCCATCCCCTTTCGGATGCAGCGTCGGATCGTAGCCGACGACGGTGGCTCCGCCGGGGGAGAGCGCGACGGCCTGTCCGGCGGACGGGTTGTCGATGCGGTCGTTGCCCACGCTGCGCACCTGGAGGTAGTAGGGCGCGCTCACGGCAAGCGCGTCGCTGTCGCGGGCGTAGGTGTTGTAGCGGCCGAAGTCGTAGTCCGCCGCGGTCGCGCCGGTGCCGTCGCCATTCCACTCCCAGAGACGGGCGGGGCTGCCGGCGCCGCCGAGATAATTCCAACCGGCGATGTAGCCGTAGCTGTGGTTGGAAAGGTAGAGCATGCCCGGCTGGTTCGGCGCGGTGGCGGCGCGGGCGGTCATCTCGGTCTTGTCGCTGTTCCAGTCGTAGCTGTCGACGAGCGCGGCCGGAGCCATGCCCTTGGCGGAGAAATCGACGCCCGTGGCGGCGATGGTGCCGCTCACGTGCGTGGCGTGGTCGATGGACGCGGCGCCGTCCTTGACGGTGATGCGCGACGCGGAGCCCGTGGCGAATTCCCGATGGGACGCGCGCGCCGAACCGCCGTCCCAAACGCCGACCGTCACGCCCGCGCCGGTAAGCCCGTAGGGCGAGGCCTGAAGCGCCTGCGCGCCCGAGCTGAGGGCGGCGTTGACGTTGTGGGTCGTGAAATAGACGGGGCGGCCGTTTTCGAACGCGACCAGTTCCTGAATGGTGCCGTCAGGGCGCTCGACACGGAGCGGAAGGCCGCGGCGGCGAGCCTCGACGGTAGCGACGGCGCGTCGCTCGCGCTCGATCAGGCGCATGCGTTCGAGCGCGCGCCGACGATTCTCCGGCACCGACAAGTCGCCGGCCTCGGCCAACACGTCGGCGAGCGTCGGAGCGGCAGCGGAAGGCGCGACGGCGGCATCCGAGACGGCGTCAGCGGCCGTCGCCGCGGCGGGCCGGAGAGCCGACTTGGTGATCGCGGAGGGCTCGGGCCGCGCGGCGAGCGCTGACGCGGCCGGCCCCGCGCCAAGCGACGCGGAGCCGACGGCGGGCGCCACGCGCAGCGACCAAAGGCCCAAGGCCAAGGTGAAGATCGCTCCGACAAGCAGCAGGGGGTTCGAGTTGGACGGGCGGCGGCGCAAGCGAAGGGGGCGAGATCGGGAAAGCGGTCGCATCCTGCCACGCCACCGCGGCGAAACAAGCGGCGGCCGCCACCTTGGTTTCCTAAGTCAGAACGGACGCATGCAAAAAGCCCGCCGGCCCCGAAGGGCGCGGCGGGCGATAATTTGCGGACGCGCGAAGGGCGACTACGTCGGGCTTACAGCACGTTCACGTTGCCCTTGTAGGCCTGGATGGGCTTCACGCCGATCTGCTCGGACTTGAGGGCCTTGATGCCCTGCAACGCGGCGCGGGCGCCGGTGAGGGTCGTCATGATGCACACGCTGTGGGCGTAGGCGGCGGCGCGGATCTTGTTTTCGTCCTGGCGCGGGATCATGCCGGCGGGCGTGTTGATGATGAGCTGGATCTGGCCGTTCTTCACCATGTCGACCGCGGTCGGACGGCCCTCGTCGATCTTGGCGAGACGGGTGACGGCGACGCCGTTGTCGGCGAGGACCTTGGCGGTGCCGCCGGTCGAGAAGATGCTGAAACCGAGCGAGGTGAGCTCGCGGGCGAGATCGACGGCGCGGGGCTTGTCGGCGTCCTTCACGGAGAGGAACACGTTGCCGGCGACGGGCAGGCCGGGCTTGGCGGCGGCCTGGGCCTTGGCGAAAGCCACGCCGAGGTCGGCGTCGAGGCCCATGACCTCGCCGGTGGAGCGCATCTCGGGCGAGAGCACGATGGTGGCGCCGGGGAAACGGGCGAAGGGGAACACGGCCTCCTTCACGCACCAGTGCTTGGGCGTCTGCTCCTGGGTGAAGCCGAGGTCCTTGAGCTTGCTGCCGGTCATGACGCGGGCGGCGAGCTTGGCGAGGGGAACGCCGATGGCCTTGGCGACGAAGGGCACGGTGCGCGAGGCGCGCGGGTTCACCTCGAGGACGTAGAGCTGGTTGTCCTTGATCGCGAACTGGACGTTCATGAGGCCGACGACCTTGAGGGCCTTGGCGAGCGAGTGGGCGGCGGCGCGGACGGTCTCGAGCATCGCCTTCGGCAGGGTGTGCGGGGGCATCACCATCGCGGCGTCGCCGGAGTGGACGCCGGCGAACTCGATGTGCTCGAGCATGCCGCCGATCACGGTCGTAGTGCCGTCGCTGATACAGTCGACGTCGAGCTCGATGGCGTCCTCGAGGAACTTGTCGATGAGGACGGGCTTGTCCGGCATAACGTCGAAGGCCTGGCGGACGACGTTTTTGAACTCCTCCTCGGAGTAGACGATGAACATGCCGCGGCCGCCGAGCACGAAGCTGGGGCGGAGCAGGACGGGGAAGCCGAGCTCCTTGGCGGCGGCGAGCGCGTCGGCCTCGGACATCGCGGTGCGATGGGCGGGCGACATGAGCCTGGTCTCGTCGAGGATGGCGGAGAAGAGCTTACGGTCCTCGGCGGCCTCGATGGACTCGGGGCTGGTGCCGATGACGTTCACGCCGGCCTTCTTGAGGGCGGTTGCGAGGTTGAGCGGGGTCTGGCCGCCGAACTGGACGATGACGCCCTCGCACTTCTCCTGCTCGTAGATCTCGAGCACGTCCTCGAGGGTGAGGGGCTCGAAGTAGAGGCGGTCGGAGGTGTCGTAGTCGGTGGAGACGGTCTCCGGGTTGCTGTTGACCATCACGGTCTCGTAGCCGGCCTCGCGGAGGGCGAAAGAGGCGTGGACGCAGCAGTAGTCGAACTCGATGCCCTGGCCGATGCGGTTGGGGCCGCCGCCGAGGATCATGATCTTCTTTTTGCCCTTCGGGGGCATGACCTCGTTCTCGTCGCCGTAAGAGGAATAATAGTAGGGCGTAAAAGCCTCGAACTCGGCCGCGCAGGTGTCGACGAGGCGGTAGGTGGTGCCGACGCCGCGCTCCTTGCGGGCGGCGCGGACGGCGAAGAGGTCGCTCTTGAGGAAGCCGGCGAGCTGCGCGTCGGAGAAGCCGGCCTGCTTGGCGCGGCGGAGCAGCGCGACGGGAACGGTGGCGAGCGAGTGGGCCTTCACCTCGACCTCGAGGTCGTAGACCTCCTTGAGCTGGGTGAGGAACCAGGGGTCGATCTTGGAGAGGTCGAAGATCTGCTCGACGGTGTAGCCCGCCATGAAGGCGTAGCGGATGTAGAACACGCGCTCGTTGTTGGGCGTGGCGAGCTTGCTGCGGATGGTCTTGTCGTCGGGGAGGACGTCGCCGCCGAGCTTGCCGCCGCCGAAGCCGAAGGCGCCGACCTCGAGCGAGCGCAGGGCCTTCTGGAAGGACTCCTTGAAGGTGCGACCGATGGCCATGGCCTCGCCGACCGACTTCATCGCGGAGGTGAGGGTGGGATCGGCGCCGACGAACTTCTCGAAGGTGAAGCGCGGGATCTTGGTGACGACGTAGTCGATCGTGGGCTCGAAGCTGGCCGGGGTGAGGCGCGTGATGTCGTTGCGCAGTTCGTCGAGCGTGTAGCCGACGGCGAGCTTGGCGGCGATCTTGGCGATGGGGAAACCGGTGGCCTTCGACGCGAGCGCGGAGGAGCGCGACACGCGGGGATTCATCTCGATCACGACCTGGCGGCCGGTCTTGGGATCGATGGAGAACTGGATGTTGGAGCCGCCGGTCTCGACGCCGATCTCGCGGATGACGGCGAACGAGGCGTCGCGCATGACCTGGTATTCCTTGTCCGTCAGGGTCATGGCGGGGGCGACGGTGATGGAGTCGCCGGTGTGCACGCCCATCGGGTCGAAGTTCTCGATGGAGCAAATGACGACGCACTGGTCCTTGTGGTCGCGCATGACCTCCATCTCGTATTCCTTCCAGCCGAGGAGACACTCCTCGACGAGGACCTCGTGGACGGGCGAGAGGTCGAGGCCGTTGGCGCAGATGCGCTCGAACTCTTCCTTGTTGTAGGCGATGCCGCCGCCGGAGCCGCCGAGGGTGAAGGAGGGGCGGATGATCAGCGGGAACTGGCCGAGTTCCTCGGCGGCGGCACGGGCCGCCTCCATCGTCTTGACGACCTTGGAGCGCGCGACGTCGAGGCCGATCTTGATCATGGCCTGCTTGAAGAGCTCGCGGTCCTCGCCCTTGGCGATGGCGGCGGGTTTGGCGCCGATCATCTCGACCTTATACTTCTCGAGGATGCCCTTCTCGTGCAGCTGCATCGAGAGGTTGAGCGCGGTCTGGCCGCCGAGGGTGGGCAGGAGGGCGTCGGGGCGCTCCTTGGCGATGATCTTCTCCACGAACTCGACCGTGAGCGGCTCGATGTAGGTGGCGTCGGCGAACTCCGGATCGGTCATGATCGTGGCCGGATTGGAGTTAACCAGGATGATGCGGTAGCCCTCTTCGCGCAGAGCCTTGCACGCCTGGGTGCCGGAGTAATCGAACTCGCAGGCCTGGCCGATCACGATGGGACCGGCGCCGATGATGAGGATGGACTTGATGTCGGTGCGCTTGGGCATGGGCGGACGTAGAGTCGGGCGATGCTTGGGCGCGGGCAGGGCTCGGCAAGCGGAAAGGCGGGATTGCCGGGAGGGATTTCCCGCGCCGCCCGGCCACGCCTCGTGGTCGGGGCAGGAAAAAGCCGCGTCGGCGAGGCCGGCGCGGCGTGGGAAGCGGGCGGAGACGAGGAGCTTAGCCGACGCGGGCAACCTCGATGCCGAGGACGCGGGCGGCCTGCTCCTTGTTGCCGCGGCAGGCGTGGAGAACCTGCTCGATGTAGTGCTTTTCCTGAAGGGCGAGGTAATCGGCGAGCTTGGGCCAGCCGCCGAGATCCTTGATGCGGAGCGGCAATTGGTCGACGCCCACCACGCGCACCTCGGTAGAGGAGGCGATTTTTCCGACCACCTGGGCCAGATCGGTGATGTTGCCCGGCCAGGGGTAGGCCTTGAAAACGGCGAGCGCGTCCGGGGTGAACTCGACCAGCTTGGCGTCGAAGTTCGGATTGGCGGCGCGGGCGGTGAAGTGCTTCACCAACGCGGGGATGTCCTCGATGCGCTCGCGCAGGGGCGGCAACACCAGCGGGAGGGAAGCCACGCGGTAGAACAACTCGTCGTCGAAGCGGCCCTCCTCCGTCAAGCGCTCCAGGTCTTCGCCGCTGGTGCAGACCAGACGGAAAGACTGCGCGTGGGTGCGGAGCACGCCGACGAGCTCGCGTTGCAGGGCGGAGGAAAGTTTTTCGACGTTTTGCAGCATCAGGGTGCCGCCTCGGGCCTGGGAGAGCCAGGTGCCGCCGGCCCCGTTTTCGCCCAGCAGCCCGCGGCGGAAGTTCTCGTCGGAACTCTGGCCGCAGTCGATGCGAACGAAAGGAGCGTCCGCCGGCGCGCTGCCGGCGTGAAGGATCTCGGCGATGGTCGCCTTTCCGGTGCCCGACTCGCCTTGGAGCAGGACGGGGGTCCGAACCGCGGCGAGTTTCTTGACCTGCTGAAGGAGCTTCTTGTGGGCCGCGCTGGTTCCGACCAGAAGGGTTTCGACTTCCTTGGCGCCGCCGGCCGACAAGGCGGCGCTCTCGGCGGGTCGCTCCACGCTGAAACGCCGATACTCGAGCGCCCGCTTCAAGGTCGCGATCAGATCGTCGACGCGGAACGGTTTCTGCAGGTAGTCGAAAGCGCCGAACTTCAACGCCTGCACCGCGCTCTCGGTCGACGCGTAGGCAGTCATGATGATCACGACGGCGCTGGAGTCGTAGGCCTTGAGCTGTCGCAGCAGCGTGATGCCGTCCATCGGCTTCATGTCGATGTCGGCGAGCACGAGGTCGTATTTCTCGGCTTTGTAGCGCACGAGCGCCTTCTCCCCGTCGGTCGCGAACGCGGTGCTGTAACCGGTGGGCTGGATGACCGCCTCGAGCATCTCGTGGATGGAAAGGAGATCGTCGACAATGAGAACGGACGGCATGGGGAGCGCGGGAGTGCGGAAGGGATTCGGACGGCTGGGGGATAAACACACGGCTTGCGAACCGACGGCGCAAGCCACGAACCAAGGGGGGTTTTCCCTTACTTTACTGCAAGCCGCCGGCGACGGCGCCGAGCTGGAAGATAGGGAGGAACATCGCCATCACGATGCCGCCGACCACCACGCCGAGGAACACGATCAGCATCGGCTCGATCAGCGAGGTGAGCGAGGCGACGGTGGCCTCCGACTCCGTGTCGTAGAAGTCCGCGATCTTGTTCATCATCCCGTCGACGTTGCCGGTCGATTCGCCGGCCTTCACCATGTGCTTCATCATCGGCGGGAAAAAGCCGTTGGTCGCCAGGACCTCGGAGACCTGTCCGCCCTGGCTCACATGCTTCGCGATCTCGGCGCAGGCGTCCTCGATCTGGACCTTGTTGGAGGCCGCCGCGACGATCTCCAAGGTGCGCAGGATGGGCACGCCGGACCGGATCAGCGTGGCGTAGGTGCGGCAAAAGCGGGAAAGCGCGATCTTGTGGATGAGGTTGCCGAAGATGGGCGCCTTCACGAGCGACTCGTCCTTGATCCGGCGGCCTCGCGGCGTGGCGATGAATTTGCCGATCCCCCAGTAGGCGCCGCCCGCGGCCGCGATCAGGTAGAAAAAGTTGTGCTTAAGGAAATCGCTCAGATCGATGAGCATCTGGGTGGGCGCGGGCAGCTTCGCGCCGAAGTCGGCGAACATCGCGGCGAAGACCGGGATCACGAAAATCAGCAGCACGTTGACCAAGGCCACCGCCAGGCCGATCACCGCGATCGGGTAGGTCATGGCCGACTTCACCTTTTTGGTCAGCTTCACGCTCGACTCGAAGTAGATCGCCACCTTGCCCAGAATCTCGGCCAGGGCGCCCGAGGCCTCGCCGGCCTCGACCATCGAGATGAAGAGCGAGTTGAACGCCTTCGGATACAGCTTCACCGCATGCGAAAAGGCGCTGCCCTGGGAAATTTCCACGCGGACGTCGCGGATGATCACGCGAAACACCGGATCCTCGGTCTGATCCTGCAAGGCCTCGAGACACTGCACGAGAGGGAGGCCGGCGCCGAGCAGCGACGCGAGCTGCTGGGTGAAGATGGCGAGCTCGCCGAGGGGCAGTTTGTAGTTCTTCGCCTTCTTCTCGTAGGCCTTCTGCTTCGCGAGCGCCTGGGACGCGGCGATGTTCGTCTTCTTGGGAGCGGAACCACCGGACGAAGCGGGACGGAGCGAGGGCTGGACTTGGCCGGCGGGGGCGCCGCGCGTCGTGATGAAAGCCATGGGACGACGCTTGGCGCGCCCCCCTCGGCCCGGCAACCCGTTTTCTCCCCGCGGCGACGGCTTTCACGTCGTGTTCGCAGCGATCCCTCGGGAATGACAAAAGGAGCGGACGGCGTGCTTGACCCCCGTCATCGCATCGCCGAACGTCGCCGCTCGTTGGTCGCGCGGCCGTAGTTTAGTGGTAAAACTCCACTCTTCCAAAGTGGTCTCGAGGGTTCGATTCCCTCCGGCCGCACCAACTCCGGATCGCTGTGAATGCAGCGGTGACGCCTCTCGCCGAAGACCGAAAATCCCCTCCGCCCCGGTCCCCGTCGCCATCACGCGCCCGCTTCGCGCAGGCCCTTGGAACTGTTCGACGCGCCCCTTCGCCGCCGCACTCGACATCCGCCCTCGATATCGCGTCATCGGGAGCGCGCGCCCGGCCGACGCCGCCCGCTTTTTCCGCCCATGTCCTACCTCCCCGCCCCCGCCCGCTACGACAACCCCGCGTTCTTCGCCCGCTGCGGCCGCTCCGGCCTTTTCCTCCCGCGCATCTCCCTCGGCCTCTGGCACAACTTCGGCGGCGTGGACTCCTTCGAAAACGGCCGCGCCATCGTCCGCCGCGCCTTCGACCTCGGCATCACCCACTTCGACCTCGCCAACAACTACGGCCCGCCCCCGGGCTCCGCCGAGGAAAACTTCGGCAAGATGCTCGCGCTCGACCTCGCTCCCCACCGCGACGAGCTCATCATCTCCACCAAGGCCGGCTACCGCATGCACCCCGGCCCCTACGGCGAATGGGGCTCGCGCAAATACCTGCTCTCCTCGCTCGACGCCTCGCTCCGCCGCATGGGCCTCGACTACGTCGACATCTTCTACAGCCATCGCCCCGATCCGGACACGCCGCTCGAGGAGACGATGGGCGCCCTCGCCCACGCCGTCCGCTCCGGCAAGGCCCTCTACGTCGGCGTCTCCAGCTACGACGCGCCCACCACCGCCCGCGCCGCGCAAATCCTCCGCGAGATGGGCGTGCCCGCGCTGATCCACCAGCCGGTCTACAACATGTTCAACCGCTGGATCGAGCCCGAGCTCCTCGGCGTCCTCGACCGCGAGGGCATGGGCTGCATCCCCTTCTGCCCCCTCGCCCAAGGCCTGCTCACCAACCGCTACCTCCAGGGCATCCCCGCGGACTCCCGCGCCGCCAACGCCCACAGCCCCTTCCTCAACGCCGACGGCGTCACGCCCGAGAAGGTAGCCAAGATCCAAAAACTCCACGTCCTCGCCGAGGCGCGCGGCCAAAGCCTCGCCCGCATGGCCCTCGCCTGGGTGCTGCGCGACGCCCGCGTCACCACCGCCCTCATCGGCGCGAGCAAGGTCGCCCAGGTCGAGGACTGCGTCGGCGCCCTCGAAAACACCCGGTTCTCCGCCGAGGAGCTCGCGCGCATCGACGCCATCCTCGCCTGAGCCCCGGCGCCCTCGCCCTCCGCCGATCCGTGAACCTGGTTGTCTTCGAGCCCGGGGAACTCGACGTCCCGCTCCCGCTCGCCGATCCGCGCGCGCAACACATTCTCAAGGTGCTGCGTCGCGCCCCCGGCGACACCTTCGTCGCCGGCCTCGTCGACGGCCCGCTCGGCGTCGCCACCCTGCGCTCCGCCGACGCCTCGTCCGTCGCCATCGACTTCAGCCCGACCCACGAGCCTCCTCCTCTCCCGCCGGTCACCCTCCTCGTCGGCCTGCCCCGCCCGCAGACCGCGCGCGACATCCTTCGCGACGCGACCACGCTCGGCGTCGCCACCATCCACTTCGTCGCGACCGAACGCTCCGATCGCAACTACGCCTCCGCGACGCTCTGGACCTCCGGCGAGTGGCGCCGCCACCTCCTCGCCGGCGCCGCCCAGGCCTGCGACACCCGCCTGCCGCGGGTGACCTGGGATCGCTCGCTCGCCGAAGCGATCGACGCCGTCGCCTCCAAGGGGGCCGCCTCGCGCCTCGCGCTCGACAACTACGAGGCGTCCGCCCCGCTCGCCTCCGCCTTGCTCGCCTCGACCGAGGACGCCCGGGATCGGGTTCTCGCCCTCGGCCCGGAACGCGGCTGGGGCCCCGCCGATCGCGCCGCGCTCCGCTCCGCCGGCTTCACCCTTTGCTCGCTCGGCGCCCGCGTGCTTCGCCTCGAAACCGCCGTCTGCGCCGCCCTGTCGCTGACGCTCCACTCCCGCTGACCGGCGGCGCGCCGGCCATTCGGAGCGTCCCCCGGCGATCCCGAGCCCCCCTTCCCGCCCGGCTCCGCCGCCGCGCTTGTCCTCCGCTCCGCTCGCCGGCATAAAGGCGTCAGGCCCGAAGCCATCGCCTTCCACCGGCCGTGCTCCATGAAGACGCGCCCCGCTACTCTCCTCTCGCTCCTCCTCGCCGCGTCGCTCGCCCTCGTCGTCGCCGCGCGGCTCCCCGCCGGCCCCGCGCTCGCGTCGAGTCCCACGGTCACCTTCTTTTCCAGCCTCGACGGCAAGCCTTTCGCGCGCCTCGAAGCCGCCGCGGTCCGCCCCGACGAGGTGCGGCACGGCCCGTTCCGCCTGCCCGCCCCGGGGCTCCGGATCGAATCCCCCGCGCTCACCTTTTTCGACCAGGCCTGCACCGCCGAAGACTGGAATCGCTTCCTGCGCGTCTTCGCCACGTGGCGCCGGCCCTCGGTCGCGGACGATTTTCTCGTCACCCTGCCCGACGGACGCGCCTACGCCTTGCTCGAAACGCGCCACGGCAAGGAGCCCCGCGCCCTCCTCGCCCTTGTCGCGCCGCTCGCGGCGACCCCGGCGGGAGGCACATCGACCGGACCGCTGCTGCTTCGCGTCGAGCCCGCCGCGGAAGGCGCCCTCGCGATCACGCTCGCGCCCGCTCCGGATTCACGCACGCCGGACGCCCCCTAGCGTTACTCCGTTAACTTCTTATGGAGGGCGGGGCGCCGTCCCCGCCGCGACAAAGCCGCGGATCACGAAAGGCGGACACGGCGGTCCGTCCTCCATCGGACCGCATCCTCCTCAGGGAATCCTAACGGAGGAGTGCCAGGCGCCTCGTCCCGGCGCGCAGACCGTCCGGACGCCCGTTTCATCGCCCGCAGCAGATACGCTTATTCCCGCCGCTCCGCGCGGCTTGCGCGTTGGTTGATCGCGGCGACGACGCCATACTCGGTCCGTTCACCGGCAGCCCTGTTTCGCAAAACCCGCCTCGCGTTCGCGGCATCGGACGCGTCCTCGACCCCCGCCCCGCCATGAAAACCGCCATCCTGCTTCGCCGCCTCGCCGCCTCCGCGCTGCTCGTCCTCGCCGTCGCCCGGCCCCTCGCCTCGCAAGCCCGCGCCGACGCCGTCGCCGACGCCCGCACCGCCCTCGTAGCCGGCGAGTTCTCCACCGCCAAAACCCTGCTCGATCCCGTGCTCGTCGCCCAGCCGGCCCACGGCGAGGCCGCCTTCCTCCGCGCGCTCGCCCGCGTCGGCCTCGCCGTCGAGAGCCGCGCGCCCGCCTTCGCCACCAAACTCGGCGCCCGCTCCGCCGTGGTCGATCTCGGCTCCGACACCTTCGACATCGTCTTCGACCAGGTCCGCACCTACGAGACGACCACCGCGCTCACCGTCGTCGGCGGCGCCTATCGCGTGCCGTCGGCGAACGACGGCCCCTACCCCTCCATCAGCTTCGAGAACCGAGGCTCCGCCCTCGTCTCGCTCACCCTCGCCGCCCAGGTCGGCTCCGTGCAGGATCGCCCGCTTTCCTTGGGCGTCCAGCTCGACGACGAACAGGTGGGCAACCTCTTCGTCCATCCCTACGGCACCCAGATATGGAGCGACGACCGCTACGTCTCCTTCGACACCGAGAACCAGCGCATCACCCTCCGCGTGCCCGCCGGCGCGGCCGTGACGCTCGAATTCTACAACGCACCCTCCGACGCCACCTTCTCCCTCGTCGGCGCCCGCCCCTCCACCCTCTCGGTGCTCAACGGAAAACGCGTCGCCGACACCCGCCCCAAGCTCGCCTCCGACGCCAACTTCTCCTGGCTCTTCGCCTTCCTCGCCCAGACCGACGCCGAGACGCTCGCGCCCGTGGTCGCCGATCTCTCCGTGCCCGCCGCCGGCTTCGAAATGAGCTTCGCCTCCGACGAGACCGGAGCCGCCCAGGATATCGTCGTCGCCTACCCCGACACCCAGCTCCTGCTCGCCGAGATGAAGGCCTTCCAGGCCCTGCGCGGCCTGCTCGATAGCTATAATTTTTCCCAGCCCGTCGGTCCCGTCCTCTTCTCCGAAGACGGCCCCGCGACGCTCCTCCGCAACACCGCCTTTCTCACGCCCAAGGCCGCCTCCTCCGCCCTCGCCACCCGGCGCGCCGCCGCCCGCACCTTGTTCAAGGAGGCGCTGCGGCACTACGAAAACGCCTCCGACGCCGGCGTCTGGACCCGCGGCCACCCCGCCTCCGGCGATTACCTGTTCGCCCTCGGCGACGAGGACCCCGCCGTGATCGAGCGCGAAAAGGTCGATCTCGAGACCGCCCTCGCCCAGTTCGAGACCGCCCTCGACGGCGCCACGCCCCTCGCCGAGCTCTCCGACCGCCTCGCCTCCGATCCCTCGATCCCCGACGGCGCCGGCCTCAGCCTCGCCCCGCTCTTCGGCGTTCCCGCGCTCAACCTCCGCGCCATCATCCCCGCCGTCGGCGAAAACGGCATCGTCCGCGGCGGCTCCACCAAGCTCCTCGCCAGCGGCCTCCTCCCCGGCCTCGGCACCGCGGCCTGGGAACAGTATATCGCCTCCGCCGACCTCGCCGACCTGAGCACGCCCGCCCGCCAGACCGGCCCCGCCATCCAGCGCCAGCCCGCCTCGCCCACCACGGTCGCCGAGGGCGATCCCGCCACGCTCTCCGTGATCGCGGAGTGCTATCCCGCGCCGTCCTATCAGTGGTTCCGGCGCGTCGGCTCCGCCTACGAGGCCATCCCCGGAGCCGCCTCGCCGACCCTCGTTTTCCCGTCCGCCGCGCGCGACGACGCGGGCGTCTACCTTTGCAAGGTCTCCAACCAGCGTATCGTCCCGCCTCGCACCACGCCCACCGTCGCCACGATCTCCTCCGCCCCCGCCAAACTCGTCGTCACCTATCCGCCCGAGATCGTCACGCCGCCCGCCCCGGTCTCCCGCTACACCGGAAAATCCGTCACGCTGACCGTCGCCGCCGTCGGCGTGCCCGACGTCCGCTACCAGTGGTTCCGCGGAGACGCCGCCGTCACGACCGTGCGTGCCACCCCGGCCTACACGTTCACCGCCTCCGCCGCGCGCGCCGGCCTCTACCACGTGGTCGTGACCAACGCCCGCGGCTCCGTCGCGAGCGAACCCGTCGCGGTCGACGTGCAGACGAAGCCGGTGTTCACCACCCGGCCCGTCGCGCAGAACGTCCCGCTCGGCTCGGCGGCCGTCTTCACCGTCGTGGCCGTCGGCAACCCCGAGCCGCAGATCAAGTGGCGCAAAGACGGCAAGGACATCCCCGGCGCCACCGGTCCCAGCTACCGGATCGAGTCCGTCGGCGCCGCCCACCGCGGCGTCTACACCGCCGTCGCCTCCAACACCGTCATGACCGGGCCGACCGGCACCGCCGTCCTAAACACCGTCTCCACCGGAGCCCGCCTCACCGTCGCCGCGCCCATCGTGAACAACTGACGCCCGCCTCGCGCAAACTCCCGCCCCGCCGACTCACTTCCGCCGAAAAAAACCCACCGTCGGCTGACGCGCTCCGCGGCCGATCCGCTTGACCAGGCTCCAGCCTTCCGGCGCGAGCTCCAGCTCGCCCGGATATTCGAAGACCACCACCGGATCGGCCGCGCCCGCCGTCGCCTCGAGCAGCCCCGCGAACAACCGCGGCGCGATGTCTTGGATTATCGGATACGGAGGGTCGACGAAGACCAGGTCAGGCGTAGCCTCGCCCGCCGCCGGGCGCCAGGCCAGCGCGTCGCCCGTCACCAGCCGCAGCTCGCCCGCCTCGCGCCGGGCGCTCTTCGCCACGACCGCGATGTTTTGGCGGACGCAGGCCGCAGCCTTGGCGTTTTGCTCCACGAAGACGCCGCCCGCCGCGCCGCGGCTCCACGCCTCCAGCCCGTAGCCGCCGCTCCCGGCGAAAAGATCCGCGAAACGCGCGTCCACGACCCGCGCCCCGAGCGAGGAAAACACGGACTGCCGCATGCCGTCCGT
>JACCDU010536487.1_pt1 | contig 57082 bp, 57 predicted proteins | sample 7446081 | NCBI WGS metagenome assembly JACCDU01 (sample SAMN15323447, study PRJNA562643) | freshwater metagenome | isolation source: river surface water | place: USA:Blue River Watershed | collected 2017-08-17 | reverse complement strand
TCACTCGCCTTTGCCTGACCCATACCTCCAGGAGGCCACCCACTTGCACTGAGTAGATCAACACCATGGGACTGTCCATTCGCGCCTACGCGCGCCACCGAGGCGTGTCGCACGTGGCCGTCAAGAAGGCCATCGACACCGGGCGCATCAGCCAGTTGCCGGACGGCACCATCGATCCGGTGGTGGCCGATGCCCAGTGGGCAGCCAACACCACACCGACCCGACGGTCTGTGGCAGATGTCGCCAGTGACAAACCGGCCCCGCAGGTTTCCGCAGCCACCCGCGAGATTCCGCAGGCTTCTGCAAAGGTTGTGCGTGACGCGCCAGAGCCGCCCACCCCGGCGTTGTCATCGGGTGGCACTTCGCTGCTTCAGGCGCGTACGGTCAACGAGGTGGTCAAGGCGCAGACCAACAAGGTGCGTCTTGCTCGCCTGAAGGGTGAGCTGGTCGATCGGTCACAGGCTGTGGCCCATGTGTTCAAGCTGGCCCGTGCTGAGCGCGATGCCTGGCTTAACTGGCCAGCACGGATCTCGGCGCAGATGGCGGCAGGGCTCGGTGTGGATCCGCATGTGCTGCACGTTGCACTGGATGCCGCCATGCGCCAGCAGCTGCAAGACCTGGGCGACTTGCAACCCAAGGTGGATTGATCCGATGGACGAGATCTTTTACGAAGGCTGGGACGCCATTGAGCGTGCCTGGCGCGAAGGCCTCACGCCCGATCCGTTGCTCACCGTCTCTGAGTGGGCCGACAAGCACCGGGTGCTCTCCAGCAAGGCGGCTTCAGAGCCGGGGCGCTGGCGTACCAGCCGCACACCCTACCTGCGCGAGATCATGGATTGCTTATCGCCCATGTCGCCGATCGAGCGGGTGGTGTTCATGAAGGGGGCACAGGTCGGCGGGACCGAATTGGGTCTGAACTGGGTGGGTTATGTGATCCACCATGCACCGGGGCCGATGATGGCGGTGTGGCCCACGGTCGAGATGGCCAAGCGGGCCTCCAAGCAACGCATCGACGCGCTGATCGAGGAGAGCCCCGCCATCCAGGAGCGCATCGCCCCGGCGCGCAGTCGCGATTCGGGCAACACCATTCTGGCCAAGGAGTTCCACGGCGGGGTGCTGGTGATGACCGGTGCCAACAGCGCAGTGGGCTTGCGTTCGATGCCCGTGCGCTACCTGTTCTTGGACGAGGTCGATGGTTACCCGCTGGACGTGGAAGGCGAAGGCGATGCCATTTCGCTGGCCGAAGCGCGCACCCGCACCTTTGCCCGGCGCAAGATCCTGATCGTGTCGACCCCGACCATTGCCGGTGCCAGCGCGGTCGACCGGGAGTTCGAGGCCTCGGACCAGCGCCGCTACTTTGTGCCGTGCCCGCATTGCGAGCATCGTCAGTGGCTGCGCTTTGAACAGTTGCGCTGGGAACGCGGACAGCCGGAAACGGCGGCCTACATCTGTGAGTCCTGCGGCGAGCCCATCGCTGAGCACCACAAGACCTGGATGCTGGAGAAAGGCCAGTGGCAGGCCTGCGCCCCAGAAAACGCCGGTCGCACGGCTGGCTTTCATCTCTCCAGTTTGTACAGCCCGGTGGGTTGGCGCAGCTGGATCGAGATCGCCCGGGCCTGGGAATCGGCGGCGATGTCCGACACGCGATCGGCCTCGGCGATCAAGACCTTCAAGAACACGGAACTGGGCGAGACCTGGGTCGAGGAAGGCGAAGCGCCGGATTGGCAGCGCCTGCTGGAGCGACGAGAGGATTACCGCATCGGGACCGTGCCCGCGGGCGGCCTGTTGCTGACTGCCGGTGCTGACGTGCAGAAGGATCGCATCGAAGTCTCGGTCTGGGCTTTCGGACGGGGCAAGGCATCGTGGCTGGTGGAGCACCGGGTGCTGATGGGCGACACCGCCCGCACCGAGGTCTGGGCAGCCCTGGCCAAGCTGATGGGTGAAACCTGGACCCACATCAGTGGTTGCCAGCTGAGCCTGGTGCGCCTGGCCCTGGATACTGGCTACGCGACCCAGGAGGCCTATGCCTTCGTGCGCAGCGTGCGTGATGTCCGGCTGATGCCGATCAAGGGCATTGCCGGTGGTGCGGCGCTGATCGGCACGCCCACAGCGGTGGACGCCACCGCCAGCGGCAAGAAGCTGCGCCGGGGCATCAAGGTGTTTCCGGTGGCCGGCAGCATCGCCAAGCTGGAGTTCTACAACAACCTGCGCAAGAGCGCCGAGGTGGCCGTAGACGGCGTCACGCCGATCTACCCGGCTGGCTTTGTGCACCTGCCCAAGGTCGATGCCGAATACCTGCAACAGCTCTGTGCTGAGCAGCTGATCACCCGGCGAGACCGCAACGGCTTTACCCACCGCGAGTGGCAAAAGATGCGCGAGCGCAACGAGGCGCTGGACTGCTATGTCTACGCCCGAGCCGCTGCGGCAGCAGCTGGCCTGGACCGGTTCGAAGACCGGCATTGGCTCGAATTGGAAAAACAACTGGGCGAGAAGTCGGCGGGCGTTGATTCACCCACCGATGCCCCTCTGACTAACACCCCCGAGGCCACCCGAGAACAGCGATTCGACGGTGGCCTCAGCACTTCTGGTAGCACCTCAGCGCCCGCGCGGCGTGTGGTGCGCAGCCGATGGATGACCTGACATGACCTACACCCCTGAACACCTGCAGGCCCTGCGTGACGCATTGGCCAGCGGCGAGCACCGTGTGACCTACGAGGGAAAGAGCATCGAATACCGCAGCGTGGCCGATCTGAAAGCAGCGATTGCCGAGGTCGAGGCCACCATGGCGCGTGAGTCCGGTGCACCGAAGTCACGCCAGATCCGTGTGACCACTAGCAAGGCGCTCTGATGGCCTGGCTCAAAACCATGTCCCGGATCAGCCGTCGCATGTTCGGCGGTACGCCGGTCTACGACGGCACCGGTGGAGGTCGTCGGGCGCTGGCCTGGATGCCAGGCAACCCGGGCGCGGTGGCTGCCTTGTCGCTGGCCCAGGACGAACTGCGCGCCAAGAGCCGAGATCTGGTGCGTCGCAATGCCTGGGCCGCCGCTGGCATCGAAGCCTTTGTGGCCAATGCCATCGGGACCGGCATCAAGCCGCAGAGCATGGTGCAGAACCAAACCACCCGTGAAGCCATTCACAGTCTCTGGTGGGACTGGTGCGAGCAGGCGGATGCCGCAGGTCTGACCGACTTCTACGGTCTGCAGGCTTTGGCCACTCGGGCCATGCTTGAGGGTGGCGAAGCCCTGATTAGGCTCCGTTACCGCCGCACTGAGGATGGTCTGCCGGTGGCGCTGCAGATCCAGGTCCTGGAAGCCGAACACCTGCCGTCCACCATGAATCGGGATCTGCCCGGCGGGAATGTGATCCGTGCCGGTATCGAGTTCGACCGGCTCGGCCGGCGGGTGGCCTACCACCTGTACCGATCGCACCCCAACGACGGGCTGTTGGCACCTATGTCCAGCAATTCGGGTGGCAGCAGCATGGACACCGTGCGGGTGGATGCCAGTGAAGTGATCCACCTGTTTCGCCCTTTGCGCCCTGGTCAGATTCGAGGGGAGCCGTGGCTCACCCGGGCACTCGTGAAACTCAACGAACTGGACCAGTACGACGACGCCGAGCTGGTGCGCAAGAAGACGGCGGCCATGTTTGCCGGTTTCATCACCCGCATGGCGCCCGAGGACAACCTAGTGGGTGAGGCGGCGGCGGATGCCAATGGCGTGGCCCTAGCAGGCATGGAGCCCGGCACGCTGCAGATCCTGGAGCCCGGTGAAGACATCAAGTTCTCGGCACCAGCGGACGTTGGCAGTTCTTACGCTGAATTCATGCGCCAGCAGTTCCGGGCAGTGGCTGCGGCCATGGGAATCACCTACGAGATGCTCACCGGGGACCTGACTCAGGTGAACTACTCCTCCATCCGGGCGGGCCTGCTGGAGTTCCGACGTCGCTGCGAAGCCTTGCAGCACGGCGTGATCGTCCATCAGCTGTGCCGCCCGATCTGGCGCGCCTGGATGGACCAAGCGGTGCTCGAAGGGGTCCTCGACTTGCCCGCCTATCGAAAGAACCAACGCCAGTACCAAGCGGCCAAGTGGATTCCGCAGGGCTGGAAATGGGTCGATCCGCAGAAGGAATACAACGCGATGAAGTTGGCGATCCGGGCGGGCCTGATGAGTCGATCGGAAGCGATCTCCGGTAATGGCTATGACGCCGAAGACGTCGATCGCGAGATTGCCGCTGACAACGCTCGAGCCGATGACTTGGGTTTGGTCTTCGATTCCGACCCCCGTTACGACCAACCCCTGACGACCCTGTTACCACCGGCCAGCGATGCCACGCTGTCCCGTCTCTCAACCGATACTTCCCTGGAGTAGTTCATGCTGCCTCACCTCGCTTCCCGCCTGTTCGGGACGCCCTTGCTCGTCCACCGCGCCAAACTCGATGTCATTCTGGCGGTGATGGGCGAGCGCTTAGGCGTCGTGCCTCCATTGGCTGATCTGGCCTTGCCGGTACCGAAGTCGGCTACCACTGCTCCAACGGGGATTGCCGTCATTCCCATTCTGGGCACGCTCGTCAAGCGCTCACTTGGCATGGAAGCCGCCTCGGGCCTGACGTCCTATGGCGAGATCGCCGCGATGCTGGATGCGGCCGTCGCCGATCCGATGGTCAGCGGCATCCTGCTCGACATCGATTCCCCGGGCGGTGAAGCCTCGGGCAGTTTCGAATTGGCCCGCCGTGTGCGCGAGGTAGCGGCCATCAAGCCCGTCTGGGCCGTGGCCGACGATGCGGCGTATTCAGCCGCCTATGCGATTGCTGCCAGTGCCCAGCGCCTGTTCGTAACCGAAACCGGTGGCGTGGGGTCGATTGGGGTCATCGCACTGCATGTCGACCAGTCGATCAAGGATGCCAATGACGGCTACCGCTACACGGCTATCACCGCTGGCGCGCACAAGAACGACTACTCGCCGCACGAACCCTTGTCGGATGTAGCCAAGTCGGAACTGCAAAGTGAAGTCGACCGGCTCTACGCGATCTTCACTGAACACGTCGCGGTCATGCGCAGGCTGGATCTCGAAGCCGTGCGTGCGACTGAAGCTGGGCTTTATTTCGGCAGCAATGCCGTAGTCAAGGGGCTTGCCGATGGTGTCCAAACCCTGGACGCCACCCTCGCCGAATTTCAGTTGTTTCTAAACGCCCCTAAAAACGCTCCTCAAAACGCCCTTACCCAGTCGCCGTCTCAGGTGCGGGGCGTCTTCCGTACTGAGACGGCTAATCCGAGAAAGGATCTGAACATGAGTGAAGAACAAACCATCGATATTCCCGGTGGCGACGAAGCTGCTGCGCAACTGGCGCAAGCCGTGGCCGAGGCCAAACGTGATGTCACCCAAACCGCGCAGGCCATTGCCGAAATTTGCATGCTCGCCGGTTGTCCTGAGCGTGCCGCTGAATTCATCGCAGCGGGCAAGTCGCAGTCCGAGGTGCGCCGCGTACTGATCGATGCGCGTGCCGCCCACACTGAAGCGACCGAAATTCGCTCGACCATCACTGCTGAGGCCGGTACCGCTGTACCCAGTCACGCCGAAACGTCGCCGATCGTCGCGGCCGTCAAGAAACTCGCTGGCACCGCCTAAGAAAGGAAATCCCCTATGTCCGTCATCACCCAAGCCAATGATCTCGCCGACCTGCTGCGTTTCGAGGGCGAGAACCGCTATTCCCGTGAACGCGCCACGCTCGCTGCAGGCCACAACCTGATGCTGGGCACCGTGGTCGCCACCGATACGGCCACTGGCAAGATCGCCCCGCTCGATCCAAATGACATTGGCTCGTTGGCTGAAGCCACGGGTGTGCTGCTCAACGATTGCGATGCCACTGCTGCTGACAACCCCGACGCCCTGGTGGTGGTCCGCCACGCCATCGTATTACGCGATGCGCTGATCTGGCCCGCGGCTATCACGGCGGAGCAGAAAGCGGCCGCCATTGCCCAGCTTCGTGCACTGGGCATTCTGGTCCGCGACGCTGTTTGAACCTTCACCACCGCATCACCTCACCACCTCGCCTCCGCACCCACTTTCTTTCGTGATCCCTTCGGCCCGCTGGTCATCCCACGGGCCGTTCCTATTATTGGAGCCCTCTCATGCAAAACCCTTTCCAGAATCCCGGGTTCTCGATGGCCAGCCTCACCGCCGCCATCAACCTCATCCCCAACCGCTACGGTCGACTGGAGGAACTCAATCTTTTCCCGGCCAAGCCCGTGCGCACCCGCTCGGTGGTCATCGAGTCGCGCAATGGCACCTTGAACCTGCTGTCCAGCCTGCCGGTGGGCAGCGCCGCGACGCAGAACAAACACGACAAGCGTCAACTGCACTCCTTCGTGATCCCGCATATCCCGCTGGAAGACGTGGTGCTGCCCGAGGAAATCCAGGGCGTGCGTGCCTTTGGCTCCGAGACAGAAATGGAAACGGTGGCCCAGGTGCTGGCCCAGCATCTGGAATCGATGCGCAACAAGCACGCCATCACCCTGGAACACCTGCGCATGGGCGCCTTGAAGGGCGTCATTCTGGACGCCGATGGCAGCGTGCTGCACAACCTCTTCGATGTCTTCAAACTCACGCCCACCACGGTCAATTTCCAACTCAACGCCGACGGCACCAAGGTTCGGAACAAGTGTTCCGATGTGGTGCGCAGCATCACCGAAAACCTACGTGGTGAATTCATGACCGGCGTGCGTTGCCTGTGTTCGCCGAGTTTCTTTGCCAAGCTCACTGAGCACGCCAATGTCGTCAAGGCCTACGAGAACTATGCCCAGGGCGCCATGCTGCGTGACGATGTGCGCAATGGCTTCGCCTTTGGCGGCATCGTCTTTGAGGAGTATGTGGGCAAGGCCAGCTATCTGGATGGAGCTGGCACTAGCCAGACGCGTGACTTCATCGCCGATGGAGAGGCCCATGCCTTCCCGCTGGGGACGGTGGACACCTTTGCCACCTACTTCGCACCGGCCGACTTCAACGAGACGGTCAATACGCTCGGTCAGCCCATCTACGCCAAACAGGAGCCGCGCAAATTCGATCGGGGCACCGATCTGCACACGCAGAGCAACCCGCTGCCGATGTGCCATCGTCCTGGCGTGCTGGTCAAGTTGACCATGGCGTGATGGGGCGGCACACACAGCCCTTCGCCCGCCTGCTCATCAGCACCTTTTTGCACCTTGGTACGCCGGGCACCTACCGGCGTGCTGATGGGGCAGAGGTCGCCACGCACTTTATTGCCAAGACACCGGACGTCGTCGCGTCCTCTGGCGACACCCGCTTGGTGATGGCTACGCACCGCTTCGATCTGCTCGCGCGGGATGTGCCGGATCCGCAGGAAGGAGAACGTTTCAGCCTGAACGGTCGGACCTATCAGGTGATGGGTGAGCCGCTGGCCGATCGTGATCGGCTGATCTGGATCATCACTGGAGCACCAGTATGAGGTTGATGGTGGCACTTTCCGGAGAACTCAACCAAATGCTAGCCGATGAGGTGCGCATTGCCGAGCAGGCGGTAACGCAGTCGATCCGCGAAGCCACCGACGGGCTCAAGACCGAGTTGCGTAACCAGATCACCGGTGCGGGCCTGGGTCAGCGCCTGGCCAACACCTGGCGTGGCGAGGTTTATCCCAAGGGCAAACTGAGCATCAAGGCAGCGGGCCTGGTCTACAGCCGAGCCCCTGAAGTGGTCGGCGCCCATGACCGGGGCCCGACCATCCGTTCCAAAGACGGCTTCTGGCTGGCAATTCCCTTGCCAGCGGCAGGTAAAGGCCCGCGCGGCAAACGCATGACCCCTGGCCTTTGGGAAAAACTCCGCGGCCAGCGCCTGCGCTTCATCTATCGCCGAGGCAAGCCATCGCTCCTCGTTGCAGAAAACCAGCGTGCCCGCCAGGGCCAGCGCGGTGGCTTCTCGGCCGCCTCGCAGAAGGTTCAAGCCACCGGCCGAGGACTGGTCACCGTGCCGATGTTCCTGCTGGTGCCGCAAGTGACCCTGAAGAAAAAATTCGACATCGACAGCGCCTCTCGCCGCTGGGTCAGTACCCTTGCCAACCGGATTGCCAACCGCTTCGATGAAGCTGAACGCCGAGGAGCACGCCCATGAGCCAACGAGAAAACGCCATCGGCGCGCTGTTTGCCGTGCTTGGTCAGTTGTCGTTGGGGATGTCCGGGGTTGCGGTCAAACGCAACGCTGCCTTGCCCGAACGCGTGGGTAACCATGCCATGACCATTCTGCGCGACGGCGAGATGGGCGAGCCGGAGGTGTCGCTCTCGCCGTTGACTTACCACTGGCAGCACCAGGTGGCGATCGAACTGTTCGTGGCCGATGCGGATGCCGGTGCGCGCGATGCCCGCATGGATGGCCTGCTCACTGAACTCGCCACCCTGATTGAGGCCGACCGCACGTTGGGTGGCGTCATCGAGTACGCCGAGATCGGTTCACCCAAGTTGGACGAGCTGGCACCCGACGGCAGCAGCGGCATCAAAGCCTGCTTGCTGCCCGTGGTCCTGCACTACAGCAGCAGTGGCCCGCTGAACTGACCACGTCGAAACTCATTTCGACGTCTCCCATCCTTATCCTTCAAGGAGAAACCTATGGCTCGTGCCTATGGCGCGAACGCGAGCCTCTTGGCGGCGTTCGAATCCACGTACGGCAGCACCCCGGTAGATGGCTACTGGCAACTGCCCTTTGTATCCACCTCACTCGGCTCCGAGCAGGGGCTGATTGCCAACGACCTGATTGGCCTGGGGCGTGACCCCAGTGCGCCGATCCGCGATGTGATCAAGGTCGAGGGCGATATGGTCGTGCCACTGGATGGGCGGCACATCGGCCTTTGGCTCAAGGCCTTGCTGGGTGAACCGGTATCGGCGGGTACTGGGGTCGTGACCCACACCTTTGGATCCGGCAAACCGAGCCTGCCCAGCCTGACGCTGGAAACTGGTCTGCCCGATATCCCCGCCTGGTTTGTCGCCTCGGGTGTCATGGTCAACAGCCTGCAGGTGGGCTTTGCGCGTTCCGGCGCAGCGAATGCCACGGTCGGACTGATCGCGCAGGGCGAGGTGCGCCGCACCGCCACGCTGGATGGCACCCCGAGTACTCGTGATCTGCAGCGCTTCAACCAGTTCCAGGGGCAGATCCTGCGCGATGGTCAGACGCTGGGCAATGTGGTCTCGGCGCAGCTGACGTATTCCAACAACCTGGAGCGCATCGAGACCATCCGGTCGGATGGCAAGATTGACGGCGCCGATCCGACGGTGGCCAGCCTCACCGGCAATCTGGAAGTGCGCTTTGCCGACACGACGCTGATCGATGCCGCCACGAACAACACGCCGCTGGAACTGACCTTCGGCTACGCGATCGATGCCGATCAACGGCTGACCTTCATCGCACACGAGGTCTATTTACCGAAACCCAAACTATCCATTTCCGGCCCCAGCGGCATCCAGGCCACTTTTGAATGGCAAGCCGCCAAAGCCACGAGCGTGGCGCGCATGTTCACCGTCGAACTGGTGAACGACGTCGCTTCCTACTGATATCCCGACCGAGGTTTCCTCATGATCAAACTCAATCTCCCGCGTGAGCCGCACTGGATCTCGCTGGCCGCCGGCGTGCGCCTGCAGGTCCGACCCGCCACCACTGCTTTGGTGATGGCCGCCCGCCATGCCGCCTCCAAAGTGACCGGTACCGATACCGCTGCGGCCGGTGAACGCACCGCCACCCTCATCACCGAACTCGCCAAGTTGGCCGTACTCGCTTGGGAAGGTGTGGCCGACGACAAGGGCAAACCCGCCGCCGTCACCCCCGAGGGCGTGGCCGCCCTGATGGAGCATTGGCTGCTGGCCGACGCCTTCGAGCGCGAATACCTCGCCGGCCTCTACGCCCTGGATTCGGAAAAAAACGCCTGAAGGCTCGCACCGCGTGGCATTTCGGTGGCGGGCCGAGTTACTGCAGTGCCTGCCCTGAGCGGTGCCCCGAGTGCCCGTACACCATGAATGCACCCGAGAGCCTGGAGGGCTGGCAAGCGACCAGCGCGATTGACATCTGTGCCAGCCAGTTGCGTATGGCACAGGGTCGGGTGGTTGGGCTGGATCTGAACGCCTGGATGCTGGCCTGTGAAAGCACCGGGCTGGATAAAGCCACCGCGATCGATCTGTTCCCGGCGGTCGAGGCGGGCCTGATGAGTTTCTTGCAACAAGACGAATAACCGCGACGACTGATTTCTTTCCATGGCCGAACGCAACCTCTCCATCCGCCTGTCCGTGGTCGACGGCGGCAAGGTCAAAGCCGAGTTGTCCGAGATTGGTGAGAAGGGAGAGCGCTCGCTCAAAAAAATCGAGTCAGCGGCCACCCCGGCGTCCAGTGGACTGAAGCTGCTGTCGTCCGCGGCCAACGATGCCAAGTTCCAACTGGAAGCCGCCACCGAACGTCTGGGCCTGATGGGTTCAGTTCTCGGCAAACTCGGCCCCGCCGGTCTCATCGCGGGTGCTAGCATCGCCGCGCTGGGTGTGGGCATCACCGCACTGGTCATGCCGGTGGCCCGCGTCGGTGATGAATTCTTCAAGCTCTCGCAAAAGACCGGCGTCTCGGTCGAAGCCCTGACCGCGCTCGACTATGCCGCTAAGCTGTCGGACGTCACCACCGAAGGGTTGACCAAGGCGCTGCAAAAGCTCTCGGTTGCCATGTTCGACACGCAGGTTAACGGCGAAGAGGGCAGCGCCGCTCTGAAGGCGCTGGGTGTGTCGGCCACCGATGTGCACGGACAGATCCGTCCGACCGAAGCCGTGCTGCTCGACCTGGCCGAGAAATTTGCCCGGATGCCCGATGGTGCGGACAAAGCAGCGCTCGCCGTCAAACTCTTCGGCAAGGAAGGACTGGCCATCATTCCGTTCCTCAACCAGGGACGCGAAGGCATCTCGGCGTTGATGGAAGAAGCGCAGCGCCTAGGGCTGGTCATTTCTGAAGACGTGGGCAGGGCCTCCGAGGTCTTCAACGACAACCTGACGCGCCTGTCGGCCATCTTCGAAGGCGTGCAGCGGCAGATCGGTGCCGCCATTATTCCCATTCTGGCCGACTTCACCGAGCAGGTGATCCTCGCGCAGACCGAGACCGGCAGCTTCAGCAATGAGCTGCAGCGCATCACAGCCAACCGGGAAGCCACGCTGGTATTCCTCGAATCGGTCGCCTCGGGCCTGGCTTTCATCGCCGAGTCGGCCGTGCTCTTGAAGCGCGTTATTGCCCAGCCGTTTGACAGCCTGTCGGTGGTGGGCAAGGACATCGAGACCTGGTTCAAGACCGACCTCCTGCGTTCGATGAAGTCGATGGGCTATGACCCCAAGGTCATCGATGCGGAAATCGCCAAGCTGCAGGGCGCGCGAGACGACTATGTGCGCGCAGCCAACGACCGACTGTTCAACATCAATCAGAACCCCGGCTATGCGGACCGGGTCGCCAAGTTTTTTGATGAACAGCGCCGCACCGTGCGCGTCATGGGGCAAAAGTTCGTGCTGGACACCGAGGTGCAGGCCAAGGAGGTTCAGGCCATCTACGACAAGTTTCTGCCCACGCTGCCACGCAGGCCACGTCCCAATCTCGATCTCAGCGGTTTCGAGAAACCCAAACCTACAGAAAAGATCAATGAGGGCGAGGTCTTTCTCAACCAACTGCGCTCACGCTTGACCCGTGCGCAGGAAGGTGAAGCCGCCGAGCTGCGCGCCCGTGCCTTGCAGATCGAAGCCAAGGGCTACAAGGGTGTGTCCGTCGAAGCGGAGAAATTCATCCAGGTGCTCGAAGCCATCGAGCGCCAGAAAGAAAAAGACAAAGCCTTCGAGGCTTACGAGAAGGAAGAGGCCAACGCCCGCAAGATCGTCGAGACCCTGATCGGTGGCAACCGCCAGCGCATCGAGGGGGTGCAGCTGCAGCGCGAGATGATGGATCTGTCCAGCACCGAACGCACGGTCCTGCAAACCCGCGCCGAGCTGGAGAAGGCAGCCGCCGCTGCCCGCAAAGAAGCCAGCCAGATTCAAGATGGTGATTTGCGAGCGCAAACGATCGAAGCCATAAACGATGCATTGGCGCGACAGTTGCCGATCATCGAGAGTCTGGTCCGCGCGAATACCGACTACCAGCGCTCTGCCGAATTCGGTGCCAAGTCCGCGTTGCGCTCCTACATTGAGGACGCCACCAACGCTGCCAAGCAGGCCGAACGGGCCGTGACGGGTGCCTTCAAGAGCATGGAGGACGCACTCACCCAGTTCGTGATGACCGGCAAGCTGGATTTCAACAGCCTGGCCAACTCGATCATCAGTGACCTGATCCGCATCCAGATCCAGCGCGCGATCACCCTCCCGCTGGCGAACTTTGCGATGAGCCTGTTTGCGCCGGCGGCCAGAGCCGCGCTGCCCCTGGGTTCGGGCGATCTGATGGGCGTAAATGCCAACATCGCGCACAGCGGTGGGCTGTTGGGCGCCGATGGGCTGCCATCCCGGCAGGTCGGTAGTGCTGTGTTCGCTGGGGCACGGCGTTTTCATACCGGTGGCCTGGTTTCGGGCGAGGTACCCATCATCGCCCGCCAAGGTGAAGCGGTGTTCACGCCGGGTCAGTTGCGAGCGCTGGGTGGCGCGGTTGCCACCAAGCCGCAAGTGAATGTGGAAGTGAATGTAATCAACCGTGCTAGTGGAGTCGAAACCCGCGTCGAGCAACAACAGCAGCCCGATGGCAGCACGCGGCTCGATGTCATCGTCGAACAGATGGAAGCGCGCATGGCCCGATCTATCTCCCAAGGTTCCGGACTGGCACCGACCCTGGAGCGCCGTTACGGCTTGAACCCCGCTGCCGGAGCGATACGATGAATGTCCAGTGGCCCAATACCTTGCCGCTGCCCTCGGTCGAAGGCTATGGCCTGACACCGCAAGAAGCCGTGCTGCGCACCGACATGGAGTCCGGCCCGGCACGCCAACGGCGCCGGTTTCGACAGACGCCCACGCGCATCACCGTGCGCTGGCTGTTCTTGGAGACCCAGTTCGCCCTCTTCGAGGCTTGGTACAAGTACCACGCCGACGAGGGCGGCCAGTGGTTCGAAATCACCTTGCTCGGCGGCCTTGGGTTGCTGCCCCACGAAGCCCGCTTTACCCGCCAGTTCGAAGCCCGGTTGTTGTCGGCGCGCCGCTGGGAGGTCAAGGGTGAGCTGGAAATCCGTGAGCGTCCCACGCTCGATGAAGGTGCGCTCAACTTGCTGCTCGAGTTCGAGGCGCAAGACCTCTTTGCCATGGACAGCGAACTGCATCAGCTGGTGCACATCACCTTGCCAGTGCGCTTACCTCTTTCCCTGCCCGCTGAAATCTGACCCCGGACCAATCCACCATGAGTCTTCAAACCGATTTACACAATGCCGTCACGCAGGTGGCGACTGACAGTGCTTTGTTGCATGCCGTCGTGCACGGCACCGAGCTGCAAACCGTGACCACCGAAGGTGGCGTGGTCGTCACAGTCGCCAAGCTTCTGAACGATGCCAATGCGCGCATCAATGTGGCAGCGAGTGGCATCCTCGCGCAAAGCCAGTCAGCAGCCCAGGATGCGCTGACCTCGGCGGAACTGGCTGCCAGCGAAGCCGACCGTGCGCAGTCGGTGGCCAGCCAAGGCGTCACCGACACGAATGCCGTGTTGCAACTGGTGCAGAGTAGCGGCAATCAGATCCTGGTTGATGCCGAAGATGTGCTGCAGCATGTCATCACCCGCCTGCTGGCGGTGGGCTTTCCCGATGTGCTGACGGGTGCACGGGGCATGCTCCTGAAGGTCAAGGCCGATGAATCCGGCTATGAGCTGGTCCACACCGCTGCGTTGCCGCGCTTCTATGGGTTTCATTTGTCCGGTGACGGCTCGGAGCTGTTGCTGACCGAAGGGCGTGAGGAAGCATTTGAAAGCGGCGACTTCACTGCCTGGACGATCTCGGAAGGCGTGAGCTTTGCCGTGCAGAGCAACGCGCTGGAGGTCCAGCTGTGAATCGGGATATCTCGGCGCTCGGCTATCGCTGGTCCGGCATCTATTCGCCTTACCTCAGCTACCGCGATGGCGATGTGGTGTTCAAAGATGGGGGCGCTTGGGTGATTCGCCATGGCCAGCCGCAGCCCTTTGCCCTGGGGCAGCAGGACGCGATTTTGAAGGGGCATTTGCTGACCGGTGGTGTGTCGGTGGGCGGTATCGGCAGCATGGTGCTGCACTCCAACGGCGCAGATGGTGTGGAGTTCCGCTTTATGGCCGATCGTAATGGCACGATTGCCACGGCGCTGATGAACACCGATCGCGCAGCAGCGGACTATCACAGCTCCAACTACTTTATGGCGGGGATCATGAACGATGGTTCGGTCCGTGCGTGGGGGCGCGCCATTTATGGCCAACAGGGTACCGGTAATACGGGGGATATCAGTCGCACTTTCCCGGCGCGGGTGGCGTTCCCACCAGGCACACCACGCATCGTGTCCGTGAATTGCGTGTGGGACGACACCTTCTTCATCGATGCCGAGGGCGGGCTCTGGCACGCCGGGGGTAACAGTGGCTATGGCTCCCCCACGGCGAGCGCCAATGCGGTGCCGCGCCGCGTCAATGGTGTGGGTCAATTGCCTGCCAATGCGGTGGTCAAGCAAGTCATCACTGGTCATGACTGGTACGGCTACCGCATGCTGGCTTGTCTGGACGCTCAGGGTCGAGTCTATGTGTGGGGCAACAACCAGCAGGGCAGTTTGGGTCTGGGCCACACCTCGGTGGTGACCTCGCCGCAACTTGTGCCATTCACCGTCGACACACCCATCAAGGCGGTGTTTCTGTCGGGTGGCACTTATGCCGCCAGCTACCTGATCGATACAGCCGGCAAACTCTGGGTTGCCGGCGAAGCCAACTCCTGCGGATTTGGCAGCGACCAGTACACGCACCGTCTTTGGATGCCCTGGGGTACCGAGAAGCGGGTCAAGAAAGTGTTCTGCTCTGAGTCCGACGCCCATTGGGTGGCAGGCAGCCAGTATTACCGCAGCTATGGTGTGCTCCTGGAAGATGGAGCGCTCTATCGCTGGGGCCATGACGAGGGTCAGACCTCTGGAATTTGGGGCACGGGCTACACCGGGACCATCTGGACGGGTCACGCCCTGTTTCCCTACAAGGTGCTCGACGGCGTGGTCGACGCCTATGCGATATCGGGCGGGTACGGTCGCACGCTGGCGCTGATGCAAGACGGCACAGTTCGTCACACCGGTAACAACAACTATCAGATTGGCGGCGCCAGTGACCGCACCACCTGGGCCACCATTGGTAGCGACTACCTGACGCAAGTCACCAAGCTACGCATGTATGGCAGCAGCTACGGTTCGTCGGCCATGGCATTGCGCGCCGATGGCAAAGCGGTGGGTTGGGGCATGGGTGGCGCTGGACAGTGTGGCAACGGTTACGCCGATTCTTCGAATACGCCTTCACGCTTTGTGCTGATCGATCGACCCATTGTCGATTTCTCGCGCTCGGGCGTGATGGGCTGTGGTGATGGTGGTGAGTACCACTACGGCGCATACCACTTTCTTACCCGCGATGGCCAAGTGATGTCCACGGGCTACGGCAGCTACGGTCAGACGGGTGACGACGACAGTGACCATCGCTTTGCCCCGTCGCCAATCCTGTTCTGACACCTTCCAAATTCCACTCTTCAAGGACTGTTCATGGGAACCGTTTCTCTGGGCAAGATTGCCTTTACCTGGCGCGGCCCGTATGACGCTAGCGCCACCTATGCCCGCCAGGACGTGGTGGGACATAACGGCGACAGCTTTGTGTGCCTGGTGGATGCCAGCTCGGGTGTGGCACCGCATCTCAATTCCCCAGCCTGGGATCTGTTTGCGCAAGGCACGCAAGGGGTATCGAGCCTACCCGGCGAGATCATCTACTTCGATGGCAACCAACTGGTGGCCTTGCCCGCGGGCCAAGCCGGGCAGGTGCTGACCATCGGGGCGCAGGGCGTGCCAGTTTGGGCCATGCCCGATGTGCGCTCAGGCACTAAGGCGTTGAAGCTCCCGGAGAATGCCAGCAATGCGCAGCCCAACAGCTACCGCCAGTTTGGTCTGATCATGACCGATGGCAGCGTCCGCGCCTGGGGGCGCAATGCCAACTGGAAACTAGGCGATGGCACCACTTATGCGCGATCGTATCCGGCACGCACGGCGTTTCCGCCAGGGTTCCCGGGCGCGGCCAAGCTCTATTACAGCCATGACACCAATGGCTACTGCATCGACAAGAACGGTCAGCTTTGGGGGTGGGGCTACAACGGCTATGGCCAGCTGGCGACCGGCAATACGACCAATCAGCCCGTGCCGTACAACATGAGTGCCAACGCCAGCAATTCGATCGCTGGTAAAACCGTGACTCAGTTGGCACTGAACTGTGGCACCGAGGGCTACAACAGCACGCTGGTGCTGTGCAGCGACGGGACCGTCCACGCCTGCGGCTACAACGGTTATGGTCAATTGGGTCTGGGTGACACCACCCAGCGCAACAACTTCGTGCAGTTGCCCGTGCTCGCTGGCATTGCGCAGATTGCCGCTGGCCGCGAGCGCTACACCGCCCATTACGCAATCAAGAACGACGGCACTCTGTACTCCTGGGGCTACAACGGCAACGGACAACTGGGTGACGGCACCAGTAATCAGGCGAACGTCGCCATGCCACGCGCTGGTGGCAGCCTCGCTGGCAAAGCCATCGTCAAGGTCTTCGGTGGCTATGTACACGCCTTCGCGCTGGACAGCACAGGCGCTCTACATGCCTGGGGTACCAACGACTACGGCCAACTGGGTAATGGCAACACGGCCAACCAGTTCACCCCGGTGCAAGTGGCGATCAACGTTCTCGATGTCTACGCCGGTAGTTATGACTACCCGCTCACCTTTCTCAAGAAAACCGACAAGACGCTGTGGGCCTGTGGCGCCGGCGCCTACTGGGGCAATGCCAACGGCAGCAACAGCGGCAACTTCGTGCAAGTGCCGGTGGGCAATACCGTGGTCAAGGCCGTGCACGGTGGTACCGGCTCCTACAACTACGGCGCGGCCTTACTGGAAAACGGCACCGTCTACGCCTGGGGTTACAACGGCAATGGCGCGCTGGGATTGGGTGACGCCACCAACCGAAGCAGCGTGGAGCTGGTGCGCATCGCGCAACGTCGGGTGGTCGATATCTCGTCCTACGGCTTGAGCTCCGAGCAAGGCCTGGTGTTTCTGCTCGACGATGGCCAGGTGCTGGCCAGTGGCTATGCGGGCGAGGCGCAATTGCCGGAGGACGACAGCGAAACCAGCTACGTTCCTTACCCCGTGATCCTGTAAGTGGTGGTGTCCTATGCCGAATACTGCTTTGTCTGAAGCCATCAAGGAGGCCTACGCCTGCGCGCCGTCCGAACAGATCATCCTGCACACGCTGGAATTGCGCCACCCGGCGTTTATGGATGACGGAGGACAGCCGGTCGCCATTCGCGTGGTGCGTGACACCGGCGATCTGTGGGCCCGTCTGGAATCCCAAGCGCCGCTGCAAGCCGGTGAGCGTGTGCAGTTCGTCGCCATGGGGTTTGAGCTGGATCTGCCGCCGGTCGACACGATGCCCGTGCCGGAAATCACTGTCACCCTGGACAACGTCTCGCGTGAAATCGTCCGACACCTGGATGCGGCGGCCGAATCGCAGTCGGTGATCGAGGTGACCTACCGGCCTTACCTCTCGACCGATCTGGAAGGCCCGCAGATGGATCCACCCATCCACCTGGTGTTGACCGAGGTGGAAGCCGACATCTTCCGGGTGACCGGGCGCGCGCGCATTCTCGATGTCGGTAACAAGGCGTTCCCCGGTATCAGCTACACCGCCAAGACGTTTCCGGGGCTCACGCGATGAATCCCTCTCCCCATTGGGCAACCGAGCTCATCGGTCGGCCTTGGCACGCCGGTGCGCGTGGCCCGGATGCGTTTGACTGTTGGGGGCTGTTCCTCGCCATCCAGCACGCGCACTTTGGCCGCGATTTGCCGGAAATCCCAGTGGATGCCAACGACCTGCGCAGCGTGATGACCACCTTCCGCGACCATCCGGAGCGGCAACGGTGGTCCCTGGTGCCGCAACCCGCCGAGGGCGATGCTGTGCTGCTGCGCCAATCCCGCCACCCGGTGCATGTTGGTGTCTGGCTCGCCGTCGATGGTGGTGGCGTGCTCCATGCGGTCAAGGACGCAGGCGTCGTCTTCCAAAAACTGCCCGAACTCCTGCTGCACGGCTGGCGGGTGGAAGGTTATTACCGATTTGTGGAGTCGTTGTGATCAAGGGCAATCCAAGCGCAGTGATTCTGCTGCGTAATCCTTTCCAGCCCAGCCAGCGCGAAGTGATGGTGGCCCACCCGAGCCAGACTATCCGCCAGTGGCTCGGAACCCAGGGCATTGCCGAATTCGACCAGCCGACTGTCTGCATCAAGAACGGCACGCCGGTGCTGCGCGCCGATTGGGCGGTCACGCCCATTGATGGCATCGTCCTCTTCATCACCTTGCCGCAGGGTGGCGGTGGAGGTGGGGGCGGCGGTAAGAACCCACTGCGCACGGTCCTGATGATCGCGGTGATGGTCGTGGCCACGGTTTATGGTGGCCCCTTGGGCGCGAGCCTGGGGTTCTCAGGCAACCTAGCCACGGCCGTCGGTTCGACCATCATCATGACAGCGGGCTCCGCCTTGGTCAGCGCACTGGTGCCGCTGCCCACGCCCAACATGCCGTCCTTTGCCGCCGGTGGGGGCAGCCTGGCGCAGCCGTCCCCGACCTACAGCCTGCAAGGGCAGGGCAACTATGCGAGGCTTGCCCAACCCATCCCGGTCATCTATGGCCGCCATCTGGTCTATCCGGACCTGGCCGCCACACCCTATGGCGAATACCAGGGCAATGAACAGTTTCTGCACCAACTGCATTGCATCGGTCTGGGCGAATATGACATCGAGCAGCTGCGCATCGAAGACACACCCATTGCCTCGTTCGAGGAAGTCACCTACCAGATCGTCCCGCCAGGCAGTCCGGTCACGCTCTTTAACCCGGATGTGGTGACTGCGCCTGAGGTCGCGGGGCAGGAGCTGCTGGCCGGTACCTGGACCGGAGGCTTTGCGATCAACCCGGCCGACAGCGAGGTGACGCACATCGGCATCGATATCCTGCTGCCACGTGGGCTCTACTACGCCAATGATGCAGGAGGGCTGGATAGCCGCAGTGCCAGTTGGAAAGTGGAAGCCCGAGGGATCGATGAAGAGGGCGATCCGCTGGGGGATTGGTTCTCGCTGGGCAGTGAAAGCCTGACGGCTGCGACCACCACGCCGCAACGCTTGTCCTACAAATACCCAGTTACCGCAGGTCGCTATGAAGTGCGCGCCACGCGGCTGGATGGCAAGGACTCCAACTCTCGCGCAGGGCACGAAGTGCGCTGGGGCGAGGCCCGAGGCTATCTGGCCGGCGGCGGCACCTTCCCCGACAACGTCACGCTGCTCGCGGTCCGCATGCGTGCCACTGACAACCTGTCGCAGCGCTCGAGCCGCCTGATCAACTGCATCGTCACGCGCAAGCTGCCAGTCTGGTCAGCCGAAGCGGGTTGGTCAACGCGAGTACCCACGCGCTCGATCGCCTGCGCCTTTGCCGACATCCTGCGCGCCAGCTACGGTGCCAAACTGCCGGATGCCCGGATCGATCTGGCCGCCTTGGCACAACTCGATCAGGTCTGGACCAGCCGGGGCGATCGCTTCGATGGTGTCTTCGACCAGCAGGTGACGGTCTGGGAAGCCTTGACCCGGGTGGCCCGTTGTGGCCGGGCGGTGCCCTTCCTCCAAGGCGGAATTGTGCGCTTGGTGCGCGATGAAGCGCGGTTGCTGCCGGTGGCGCTCTTCAGTCCGCGCAACATCGTCAAGAACAGTCTCAAGATCCAGTACGTGATGCCGGGCGAGGAGACGGCTGACGCGGTGACGGTGGAGTTCTTCAGCAGCCGCACCTGGAAGCCCGATGAGGTGACAGTGAGCCTCCCCGGCTCCAGCAGCACCAATCCGGCCAAGCTGCGCCTCTTCGGCTGCACCACCGAAGCCCATGCGGTGCGTGAAGGGCTGTACCTGGCCGCCGCCAACCGCTATCGGCGACGCATCATCACCTTGCGCACCGAGCTCGAAGGCCTGATCCCCACCTACGGCGACCTGATCGCGATTGCCCATGACATGCCCAGTTGGGGCATGGGTGGCGAGATCGTCGCCTGGGATGTTGACACCCACACCGCCACGCTGTCCGAGCCGGTTCATTTCACTGAAGGGCTGTCGCATGTGATGGCGCTGCGCCGTCGCGACGGTGGCGTCAGCGGTCCGCATGCCGTGACACCGGGCAACGATGCGCAGCAAGTGGTGTTTGACGACTTGCCTGACATCCCGATGGAGACCGGCCTGTCGGCCGAGCGCACCCATTTCGCCTTTGGGGTGGCTGAGCAATGGAGCCTGCTGGCCCGGGTGATCGCGGTGCGCCCGCGCGGCGAGCAGGTGGAAATCACCTGCGTGGCCGAGCACCCGGCCGTGCACAGCGCTGATCTTGTTGCCAGCGCCTGATCGTCGCAGACCGATCGGTTTCCTGTTGCCCTGGTTCTTGTTCACCCGCCTGGCTTGCTAGCGCGGGTGTTTGTGTTTGAGGAGCCCCCTTATGTCTGAAGAACTTCAATCCTATTCTCCTAAATTGCCTGCCGAGCCTGTGTTGAGCCTGCGAGCCGAAGATCTGGATGATTTGCTCACCCGAGCTGCCGAGCGCGGTGCCGAGCGTTGCCTGGCCCACCTCGGCCTGGAAAACGGTCATGCTGCGCGCGACATCCGCGAGCTGCGCGACTTGCTCGAAGCCTGGCGCGAGGCGCGCCACACCGCCTGGCAAACGCTGGTGAAGGTGATTACTACGGGACTGCTGACAGTGATCGTGCTGGGCGCGGCCATCAAGTTCAAAGTGATGGGAGGTGGCCAATGACTTCGATCCTGACCGCACTGACTCCCGGCATCTTCGAAGCTGGTGCCAAACTGATCGACCGCCTAATTCCCGATCCGGCCCAGCGCGAGCAGGCCAAGCTGGCCCTGTTCCAGGCCGAAGGTCAGCAGGCCCTGCAGGAAATGCAGGTGAGCCTGTCAGCCATCCTCGCGGAGGCCAACTCGGCCGACCCATGGACCAGCCGGGCGCGGCCCACCTTCCTGTATGTGATCTACGGCGTGATCCTGCTGTCGGTGATCGGCAGCATTATCGGTATCTGGTGGCCGGCTGAAGTCTTCCAGGCAGCCGAGAATCTGTCGAAGCTGCTTAATGCCGTGCCGGAGAGCCTGTGGTGGCTCTTCGGTGCCGGCTACCTTGGCTACACCGGCGCACGCAGTTTCGATAAGTGGCGTGGCGTGCCGCGATAAACATCACACCTTTGTCATTGATTGCTGGGATTCATCGCCAGCGATTGCTGTAGCAAACCATAGACCCCGTCTTCATCGGCTTCCCTTCTTGGGCAGCGGGTGAAGGCGGGGTCTTTTGTCGTTTGTGCGCCAGAAATCTGCAGATCATCTGCCAGATGGCCTTGGCTTTGTTCGCCAACAGCGCCTTCATGGAGGCATGTTCACCTTGCCCCCCTTCCCATGGCTCCGCGCCTGCTGACCTCACCGCAAGCAGCCGAGCGTCTGGGCCTGCCGGTACAGGCGCTCTACAAGCTGCGCGATGCCGACGAGGGACTGGCCATCACCCAGACCGGCCTGCAGGTCGGCTACCAGCTCGAAGACATCCAGGCCTACGAGCGCCGCGAGATGTTGGCCCTGGTGGAAAAGACGCTGGCGGCCGAACGGCCGCTGCCGCTGATCCGGGCCATGGCGCAGTTGTTGCGCTCGCTGCCACCGGCCGATGGATGGCCTGTCTCCACTCCCAGCCCGAAACCGAAGCCCGTGCCGCCGTCCGCTCCCCCCAAGCGGATGCCAGCGACCGATCCCGCAGCAGCCGACCCACCCCCATTCGATCCACCTGCACCGGCCGTTCACATCCCGCCCACCTCCATGGCCTGGTTCCTCGTGCGCAGCAAGCCTCGGCAGGAAGCGTTGGCGCTGACCAACCTCGCACGCCAAGGCTTCGAGTCCTACCTCCCCCTATTCGCCACTGAAAAACTCGTCCGCCGCAAACCCACGGTCGTGCAAGAGCCCATGTTCGCGCGCTACCTGTTTGTACGGCTCGATACCTCAGGCCAGGGCCAAAGCTGGAGACCGATCCGGTCGACGGTCGGTGTCAGCGAATTGGTCTGCTTTGGCAGCCGACCCGCGCGGGTCGATGCTGCACTGATCGCCACGCTGCGCGAACGCGAAATGGCACAGCAGGCTGACCCCGACGTCCTGTTCACTGCTGGCGACAGCGTGCGCATCACCGAAGGGGCTTTTGCCGGGCTGGAGGCGATCTACCAGATGAACGATGCGGAGGGGCGCGCCATGGTGCTGCTGGATCTCCTGAGCAAACCTGTGGCCATGACCCTCGATGCAGCCAGTCTGCGCAAGGTGGGGTGACGGATGGGCCGATCACTTCTTCTTGATGCCGCCAACGTCACTTTTTCTCGCCGGTTTGCGCCACATGACCTTGATACGGCTTGGCTTTCGAAGCCAACATGAACCGACACAACAAAAAGACTGACCGACCATGGCATTGACTGACACCACCACCGACGCTCATCCAGAAACCAAATCCTTCCGCGCTGCGCAGTACGTGCGCATGTCCACCGAGCACCAGCAGTACTCCACCCTCAACCAGGCCGACAAGATTCTCGAATACGCACAAAAGCGAGGGATAGAAATCGTCCGCACCTATGCCGACGACGGCAAGAGTGGGCTCTCTATCGGCGGTCGCGCCTCCTTGCAACGGCTGATTGCCGATGTCGAATCAGGCAACACCGATTTCAATCTGATCCTGGTCTACGACGTCAGCCGCTGGGGGCGGTTTCAGGACGCGGATGAGTCGGCCTATTACGAGTACATCTGCAAACGCAACGGCATTAGCGTTGCCTACGTGGCCGAGCAGTTTGAAAATGATGGTTCTCCCGTTTCAACCATAGTCAAGGGCGTCAAGCGCGCCATGGCCGGCGAATACAGCCGCGAACTTTCTGCCAAGGTCTTTGCCGGCCAGTGCCGCTTGATCGAATTGGGTTTCCGCCAGGGTGGTCCGGCCGGCTTTGGTCTGCGCCGGGTGCTGGTCGACCAGACGGGGGCCATCAAGGCCACCTTGAAACCCGGCGAGCACAAAAGCCTGCAGACCGACCGGGTCATCCTGGTGCCGGGCCCTGAGTCCGAAGTGGTCACGGTCAACCAGATCTACCGCTGGCTCGTGGATGACGATCTGCCGCTGTCTGAAATCGCCCAGCGGCTCAACGACATTCCCGTCTACACCGATCGTGATTGCCCCTGGACCTACAGCACGGTGCGCCAGGTGCTGACCAACGAGAAATACATCGGCAACAACGTCTACAACCGTCACTCTTTCAAGCTCAAGAAAAAGCATGTCGACAACCCGCCGCAGATGTGGATCCGCAAGCAAGGGGCGTTCGAGGGGATCGTGCCGCTGGACACCTTCATGGCCGTGCAGGAAATCCTGGCCGAGCGCAGTCGCCGGTTCTCAGATGAGGAGCTTCTGGAGCATCTGCGGGCGCTGTACCAAGAACGCGGCACCCTATCGGGTCTGATCATTAATGAAGCCCCGGCACTACCGAGTGCGGCTACCTACATCCAGCGCTTTGGTAGCTTGAGCAAAGCCTACGAACTGGTGGGTTTTAGGCCCGGACGGGATCTGGAATTCCTTGAAATCAACCGGCGCCTGCGCCAGTTGCATCCGGAAATCGTCGAACGCACCCAGCACACGATTGCCGAGTTGGGTGGCGAAATCTGGCGCGACCCGCAAACCGATCTACTGCATCTGAACCAGGAACTGGTCATCAGCCTGGTGCTTGCACGCTGCCAGCAATTGCCCAATGGCCTGCAGCGCTGGCGCATCCGCTTTGACCCTAGTCGCTACCACCCGGACATCACAGTGGCTGTGCGGCTTGATCCCGGCAATGCCGCTGAACTCGATTACTACCTGCTGCCACGCCTGGACCTGCCCAGTCAGGAATTACAGGTGACAGCGCGCAACAGCGCCGAGATCGAATGCTTCCGCTTTGACGATCTGAACTTCTTCTACGGCATGTCCGAGCGGGAACGCCTGCAACGACGCATCTGATCCGATTCACCACGACCCACCCCGAAAGGAAAAACCGCCATGAAACCTTGCAAACCCCAGCTACCTAGCCCGAAACTCAAAAGGAGCCTTCCATGCTGACCGACACCCCCGAAACCGTCACCCTGATCCCGATCGCCCGGGTGGAGATCCTCAACTCCCGCGAACGCAACATGAAAATCTTCGAGGAGATCGTCGAGAACATCAAATCGATCGGTTTGAAGAAACCCATCACCGTCACCGAGCGTCCCGGCGACGATGGAAATCCAAAATACCTGCTGGTCTGCGGCGAGGGGCGGCTGAATGCCTTCCGCATCCTTGGCGAGACGCACATCCCCGCCCTGGTGGTCGATGTAAGCGACGAAGACGCCTTCATCATGAGCCTGGCGGAGAACATCGCCCGGCGGGGTCACCGGCCCCTGGAAATCCTGGCCGACATCGAAATTCTGCGTAAACGTGGCTACGACGCCGACACCATCATCCACAAAACCGGCCTCTCGCCCAAGTACGTCAAAGACATCGTCTTCCTGCTCGACCAGGGCGAAGAGCGCCTGATCGAAGGCGTGCAGCGCGGTGCGATCCCACTCACCACCGCCCTGGAGATCGCCCGCGCCAAAGACGATGACGAAAGCCTGGGCGAAATGCTGCAAGAGGCCTACGAGAACGGCCAACTCAACCGCCGCCAGATCATCGAGACAAAGCGCCTCGTCGAAAAGCGACAGGAACACGGACCCGGCTCGCCGAACCCCGGCCAGATCAAGCCGCCCACCTCCAGCTACAGCCTGGTGCGCACTTACCAGCGTGAGGTGGAGCGGCAGCGCAAGATGGTCTTGAAAGCCGAGCATGCACACCAACGCTTGCTGCTGGTCGTCCAGGGCCTGAAAAAACTCTTCGGCGACGAGCACTTCGTCAACCTGCTGCGCGCCGAGGGGCTGGACACCCTGCCCAAGTACCTCGCTGAGCGTATCGACAACCTAAATGGAGCCTCCGCATGAATCCCGCGATGAACGCACAACCCAAGATCACGCCGATGTACCCTGGCATCCATCAGTCCGATTCGCAGGACGGCCCAGATTTGCCCAAGGCGCCATTGAATACCTTGCTCGGCTTCGATCTGGAAACCTACCAGGTTCCGCTCGACACCCTGATGCCCAGCAAGCGCATCCCGGATGGGGTGATGAGTACCCGCAAGTACAAGCAGGTCGTCTCCTCCATTCATGAAATCGGGCTGATCGAACCCCTGTCAGTCATCCAGCACGACCCGGCCAAGTCGGAATTCATCCTGCTCGATGGCCATTTGCGCGTCCTGGCACTGAAGGACCTGGGCGTGCACGAAGCCCCCTGCCTGTTGGCCAAGGACGACGAAACCTACACCTACAACCACCGCATCAACCGGCTCTCGACCATCCAGGAACATTACATGATCCGCCGCGCCATCGACCGAGGGGTGAGCAAGGAACGCCTGGCCCGGGCCTTTGGCGTGAACCTGAGCTCCATCAACCGGCGCATCAGTCTGCTCGAAGGCATTTGCCCAGATGCGATCGCCCGATTGCAGGACAAGCAGTTCACCCCGGATGTCACCCGGGTGCTGCGCAACATGAAGGCGGCTCGCCAGGTGGAGGCGGTGGAGCTGATGGTGGCGAGCAACACCATCACAGTGGCCCATGCCGACGCGCTGCTGAAAGCTACACCGCCAGAGCAGCGCACCGATTTCAAACCCACCGACCGCGACCGGCAACTGGCGCCGATCGAGCAGATCGTCAAACTCGAAAAGGAAATGAGCCAGGTCCAGACCCAGTACAAGGACGCTGAAGAGAATTACGGCTCCGATCTGCTCAATTTGGTGGTTGCCAAAGGCTACTTGACCAAGCTGCTCGGCAACGATGCCGTCAAAAGTTACATCACCCGACACGAACCCGAAATCCTCGAGCATTTCGAACTGGTGGTGAACACTGTCAGCATGGAAGAGGCCGTGCAGCAGCAACTGGAGGCCGATGGGGAATTCGAAGAGGATCCCGACAGCGACGACCCTCCCACCCCTGAAAACACCTCCCCCGATTCCAAAAATGGCAACGAAACCCCAGTGCCTGGAGATAACGCCGCCACCGAATAGAAAACCCAAACCAAATGAGCGATGGAAATGTCATTGCCGCGCTGCAATACCGAAGGGTAAAATGCTGACAATAAAGATAACCTTCGGAGGTGGCGATGCACTGGTATCTCGTTCATACCAAGCCCAGGCAGGAAAAGTGCGCCCTCGACAACCTCCATCGACAGGGTTACCAGTGCTACCTCCCGACGATTCCCTCCGAGAAGCTCCGCCAAGGTCTGCTAACCGTTGCGGATGATCCGCTGTTTCCGCGGTACCTGTTCATCCGCCTGGGCCAAGGGGACTCAGCCAAGAGCTGGGCACCGATACGCTCCACCAAGGGTGTTAGCCGTCTCGTGAGTTTCGGGATCGAACCCGCGCGGGTGGATGATGACCTGATCGAACTGTTGCGAACGCAAGAGGCATCGGTTCAGACCGAACCAGAGCGACTGTTCAAGACCGGGGAGCTTGTGCGCCTGACTGAAGCGCCGTTTGCCGGTATCGAAGGCATCTACCAAATGGCCGACGGCGAGCGCCGGGTCATGGTGCTGATCGAGATTCTGAGCAAGCCTGTCGCAGTGCGCGTGGCGCCGACCAGTCTGCGCAAGGCCAGCTGACAAGTCTGCCTCGTATTGCCTGTTTGGCAAAAAACCTTTCTCAAAGTCATGACGGCGTGGCACAATCGCGTTCGTCCGTCGAACTTTCGGCAGTACCTTTTGCTGCACTTTATTGCTCCGGACTCCTGCTAAATCCCGCTGACCGCGCTTGCTGATCGTGAAACGGCATGGCGGTAGCGTGCCAAAACCACCTTGAGTCTCGTATCCCCACTACAGAAATTGGCTGGTTTCCAAGAGGAAATCCAGTTTGAAGTCCTGCGCCGTTTGCATCAGACGCCTCAGGTGAGTCAGCGTGCGCTGGCCAAGGATCTGGGAGTTGGTCTTGGCACGATCAATTTCTGCTTCCAAGCCTTGATCGAAAAGGGTTTGGTGAAAATGCAGAACTTCAGCCAGAGCAAGAACAAGCTGCGTTACGCGTATTTGCTCAAGCCGGCTAGAGTGGCTGAAAAATCCAAGCTGACGGCGGAGTTTTTGAGGCGGAAGGTGTTGGAGTATGAAACGCTTCAAGCCGAAATCGAGGCGTTGAGGACTGAGCTTTGATAGGCAACAATCATCGTAGACTAGCCCGCGATTAATGGCTGTGCAGAGAACTCAAATGGACACTAGCAAGCAAAAAATAGCTGTAATAGGCCTAGGTTATGTTGGATTGCCTCTAGCGGTAGAGTTTGGCAAAGTGCGTCCGGTGCTTGGTTTCGATATCAACGAAGCTCGGATTGCAGAGCTGCGCGGCGGAAAAGACAGTACTCTTGAAGTCACTTCAGGTGATTTGGGTGCCGCAAACTTTCTGGAGTACAGCAGTGATCGCAGCAAGCTTGAAGAGTGTGGCATTTTTATCGTAACGGTCCCCACGCCGATCGATACAGCCAAACGTCCAGATCTGACGCCTATCATTAAAGCCAGCGAGACAGTTGGCAAAGCGATGAAGGAAGGTGCGATCGTGATCTATGAATCGACGGTGTACCCTGGTTGCACTGAGGAAGTTTGTGTGCCAATCCTTGAGAGGGAGTCGGGCCTCAAATTCAACAAAGGCTTCTACTGTGGTTACAGCCCAGAACGCATAAATCCTGGTGACAAAGTCAATACTTTGACCACGATTAAGAAAATCACCAGTGGTAGCACCGATGAAGTGGCTGAAGCGGTAGATAACATCTATAAAAGCATTATCAAGGCTGGAACTTGGAAGGCTTCCAGTTTGAAAGTTGCAGAGGCTGCCAAGGTCATTGAAAACAGCCAACGCGACCTTAATATCGCTTTCGTGAATGAGCTTTCCGTCATTTTCGATCGGTTGGGTATCGATACTATTGAGGTGCTCGAGGCTGCAGGCAGCAAGTGGAATTTTCTGCCGTTCCGCCCCGGCATGGTGGGCGGTCATTGCATCGGCGTCGACCCCTATTACCTCACACACAAGGCGGAGGAGGTCGGCTACCATCCTCAAGTTATTTTGGCTGGTCGTCGCATCAACGACAACATGGCGCGCTATGCAGCGCGAAATGTCATCCGACTCATGCTGAAAAACGGGATAGATGTGGCGCGCAGCACGGTGGGTGTGATGGGCATAACCTTTAAAGAAAACTGTCCGGATATTCGCAATAGCAAGGTTGCCGATCTTGTGAAGGAGTTGCAGGGATGGGGTGCTAATGTCGTTGTTACAGATCCATGGGCCAATGCAAAAGAGGTCGAACATGAGTACGGAATTCACCTCGGCACTATCGATGAATCAAACAAAGTTGACGCCTTGATTGTTGCGGTCGGGCATAACGAATTCCGTGCTATGTCCTCTAAGCAACTTAAGAATCTTTGCGGCTCTGAAAAACCCGTCTTGGCTGACGTCAAAGCGCTCTACAACCGCCATGATGCGTTGAAGGCGGGCTTTACTGTCTTCCGCTTCTAACGCAGATCATTCAAGGAAAATCCAAATGCATCACTACCCAATCATCGCTGGTAGAAAAATCAAGATTGCGGTCGTGGGTTGTGGTCGCATCTCCCGAAATCACTTCGGCTCCATTGAGAAGTACAGCAGCGAACTTTCGCTTGTTGCCGTCTGCGATATCGATCCGGCAGTTCTGGCCGAGCATTCTGAAACATACAAAGTGCCGGCCTATCGTGATATGGAGGAAATGCTCCAGAAGGAGCAAATTGACCTCGTCGCCCTCTGCACGCCAAGTGGTATTCATCCTGATCAGGCCGTGCTGGCGGCTAAACACAAAGTCCATGTAATAACTGAGAAGCCCATGGCCACCCGCTGGAACGATGGTGTGCGCATGGTCAAAGCCTGTGATGAGGCAGGAGTTCGGTTGTTTGTGGTCAAACAAAACCGTCGTAACACGACCCTACAACTACTCAAGCGGGCAGTTACCGAAAAACGCTTCGGCAAGATTCACATGGTCCACCTTAACGTCTTCTGGACACGTCCTCAGTCGTACTACGACCAAGGCAATGGATGGCGTGGCACCTGGGAGTTCGATGGCGGTGCCTTTATGAATCAGGCTAGCCACTATGTTGATCTGCTTGACTGGCTGATTGGCCCTGTCGATAAGGTGCAAGCAATGATGAGCACGACCCGTGATATCGAGGTGGAAGATACGGGAGTACTGAATGTTAGGTGGCGTAATGGTGCGTTAGGGTCTATGAGCGTCACGATGCTCACTTTTCCTCAAAATCTTGAGGGCAGTATTACGATCCTCGGCGAAAAAGGCACCGTGCGCATTGGAGGTGTGGCAGTCAATGACATCCAGCTTTGGCAATTCGACGAGCCTAAAGACTACGACCGCCAAATTCAGAATGCGAATTATGAAACCACTTCAGTCTATGGTTTCGGTCATCCACTTTATTACAAGAACGTTGTCGATGTGATGCGTGGGGAAGCAGAGCCCGAGACTGATGGCCGCGAAGGCTTAAAGTCTCTGGAGTTGCTTATTGCTGCTTACTTGGCATCTCGCGACGGAAAAACGATTTCCTTGCCCTTGGAGTATTGATGAGTGTGACTATTCATCCTACATCCATCGTTGACGAGGGCGCGCAAATCGGCGAGGGTAGCCGCGTCTGGCACTGGGCGCACATCTGTTCGGGTGCGCGCATCGGCCTCGCCTGCTCCTTCGGCCAGAACGTCTTCGTCGGCAACGACGTGGTCATCGGCAACAACGTCAAGGTCCAGAACAACGTCAGCGTCTACGACGCCGTCACGCTGGAGGACGACGTGTTCTGCGGCCCCAGCATGGTGTTTACCAACGTCTACAACCCTCGCAGCGCCGTCATCCGCAAGGATGAGTACCGGCGTACCCTGATCCGGCGCGGCGCGACGTTGGGCGCCAATTCCACCATCGTCTGCGGTGTGACCGTCGGCGAATACGCCTTTGTTGGTGCGGGCGCCGTGGTCAACCACGATGTGCCTGATTACGCCCTGGTGGTGGGCGTGCCTGCGCGCCAGATCGGCTGGATGAGCCAGCACGGCGAACGGCTGAACCTGCCACTGAACGGAAATGCCGAGACTGTCTGCGAACAGACGGGTAAGCGCTACGAGCTGCGCGACGGCTGCTGCCGTCTCGTGGGCTGAAGACAGAACAGGGACCTCATGGAATTCATTGACCTCAAGAGCCAGTACCAGAGACTCAAACCCCAGATCGACGCGGCGATCCAGCGTGTGCTGGACCACGGTCAATACATCCTCGGTCCTGAAGTGGCCGAACTCGAGGAGAAGCTGATTGCCTACACGGGGGCTAAGTACTGCATCACCGTCGCCAACGGCACGGACGCTCTCCAGATCGCGCTTATGGCGTTGGGCGTGGGGCCGGGTGACGAGGTCATCACCCCCGGCTTCACCTATATCGCCACGGCCGAGACCGTGGCCTTGCTAGGCGCCAAGCCGGTCTATGTGGATATCGACGGACGCACCTACAACCTCGATCCGGCCCTCCTGGAGGCTTCCATCACGCCGCGCACCAAGGCCATCATCCCAGTCAGTCTCTACGGCCAGTGCGCTGATTTCGACGCCATCAACGCCATCGCGGGGCGCCACGGCATCCCTGTCATTGAAGATGCTGCGCAGAGTTTCGGTGCCAGCTACAAGGGGCGCAAGAGCTGCAACCTCAGCGCCATAGCTTGCGCTAGCTTCTTTCCGAGCAAGCCGTTGGGTTGCTATGGCGATGGCGGCGCCATCTTTACGAGCGACGACGAACTGGCCAAGGTCATGCGTCAGATCGCACGCCACGGCCAGGATCGCCGCTACCATCACGTGCGCGTTGGGGTAAATAGCCGCCTCGACACGCTGCAGGCGGCTATCCTGCTACCCAAGCTGGCGGTGCTGGACGAGGAACTGGATCAGCGTCAGCAGGTCTCGGTACGTTATGCCCGGCTGCTGCAAGGGATCGGTCTAAAAACGGCTCCGGTGATCGAGCCGCACAACGTAAGTGCCTGGGCCCAGTACACCGTGCGCGTGCCGTCGCGCGACGCCGTGCAGAAACATCTGGCCGAGGCGGGTGTGCCGACGGCCGTCCACTACCCCATTCCGCTGAACCAGCAGCCCGCGGTGGAGGACCGCTCCGTGCACCTGGCGGTCGGCGACGCGGTGGCGAAACAGGTCCTGAGCCTGCCCATGAGCCCGCATCTAGGCGAATTGGATCAGAAGCAAGTCGCTGCGGCGCTGGCCGGGGCTCTTGCATGAAGATCGTGACGGTGATCGGCGCCCGTCCGCAGTTCATCAAGGCTGCGGCGGTGTCGCGTGTAATCGGCGCCGATCATGCCGACGGGATCGAGGAAGTCCTAGTGCATACCGGCCAGCACTACGACGAGAACATGTCCAAAATCTTCTTCGAAGAGCTGGGCATTCCCGAGCCCCGGTACAACCTCGAGATTTCGGGCGGTACGCACGGCGCCATGACGGGGCGCATGCTGGAGGCCGTGGAGAAAGTCCTGCTGCAGGAGCGCCCGGACTGGCTGCTGGTCTACGGCGATACCAACTCTACGCTGGCGGGTGCCCTGGCCGCGGCCAAGCTGCATATCCCGGTGGCGCACGTCGAAGCCGGCCTGCGCTCTTTCAATATGCGCATGCCCGAAGAAGTGAACCGGATCCTGACGGACCGGGTGTCGTCCTTGCTTTTCTGCCCCACGGACGCGGGGGTTGACAATCTGAGCGTCGAAGGCGTCACACAGGGCGTGCATAACGTGGGCGATGTGATGTACGACGTGGCTCTGTTCTCGCGCGAACGGGCTCGCCAGCACAGCACCATCCTGCAGCGCCTGGATCTGGAGCCCGGCCGCTTTGCACTGGCGACGTGCCATCGGGCGGAGAACACGGACGATCCCCGCCGGCTGGAGTCCATTCTTTCGGCGCTGGCCGAAATCGCCCGGCAGCTACCAGTGATCTTGCCGCTGCATCCGCGGACACATAAATTGGTGCGCGACTACGACCTGTCGCACTGGCTGTCGGCCTTGCGGGTGACGGAGCCCCTGCCCTTTCTGGACATGGTGGCGCTGGAGCAGGCGGCGCAAGTCATCCTGACCGATTCCGGTGGGGTTCAGAAAGAAGCGTTTTTCTACCGGGTGCCGTGCATCACCTTGCGCGACGAGACCGAATGGGTCGAGACGATCCGGCTGGGCTGGAATCGTCTGGCGGGCTCGGGCAAGGAAGCGATTCTGGCGGCCTACCAGGGCATGCAGACGCCGTTGGGCGAGTCTGCTCAGCCTTATGGCAGCGGCGATGCGGCAAAAAGGATCGTCCGCCTGCTGGCGCAATGAGTGGGCCGGCGTGCGCAAGCGTCTGCCAGGCCGGCATGGATGCACAAGTGTTGTTTTAATTTTTTGCGCAGGAGCAACTGAATGATTACGGGGAAGAAGATATTCATCACGGGCGGAGCGGGTTTCATCTCCAGCATGCTGATCTCCAGACTTGCCGCTCACAATGAAATCGTCGTCTACGACAACTACACGCGCAATACGCTGAAGGACACGGCATTCGGGAATCACCCCAATGTGCGTCAGATTCAGGGCGATGTGCTGGACTACCCCGCGCTCAAGGCGGCGATGGCCGGCGCGCAGCTGGTGGTGCATGCAGCTGCCATTGCCGGCATCGAGTCCACGGTGCGCAATCCCGTGACCACGATGCGGGTCAACATGATTGGCGCGGCCAATGCGTTGGAGGCTGCGCAAGAGATTGGCGGCGTTGAGCGGTTCGTCGATTTTTCCACCTCCGAAGTCTTCGGCTCCTATGCGTTCAAAGTAGACGAGGGTCAGCAAACCGTCACGGGCGCTGTGGGCGAGGCGCGATGGACATACGCTGTCAGCAAATTGGCCGGCGAACATCTGGCGCACGCTTACTACAAACAGTACAAGCTACCCACTGTCACGGTTCGCCCCTTCAACGTCTATGGGCCGGGCCAGACGGGGGAGGGGGCGCTGTCGATCTTCGTGCGCAAGGCCCTAAAGAACGAAGACATCCTGATTTTCGGCGACGGCAGCCAGATCCGCGCCTGGTGCTATGTGGACGACATGGTCGAAGGCGTCCTTTGCGGCCTAGAGCATCCCAAGGCCGTCGGCGAATCCTTCAACATCGGCAACGCCCGGGCCGTCACGACCATCTACGGATTGGCGCAGGCGGTCTGCCGCATCGTTGGTAGTTCGTCAAAGATCGTCTTTCGAGATGCGCTGTCCGCAGATATCGAACTGCGAATTCCCAGCGTCAACAAGGCCAAAGATCTGATCGGATTCGAGGCGCAGGTGGACCTGGATGAGGGCCTCAGGCGAACGGCTGCGTGGATCGCCAAGAATGAGACTACGTTGCCACAGCTTTCCAGCCTCTTCAAGAATTGAGCATGCTGAAACTTTCCCAGCCCAATATCGACGAAGAAGCCATCGCTGCAGTGGCTGCCGTGCTTCGATCCGGCCAGCTGGTGCACGGGTCCGAGGGCGAGGCTTTCGAGAGGGAGCTGGCCCGATATCTCGGGTGTACGGACGTGCTCCTGGTGTCGTCGGGAACGGCTGCCTTGCATGTGGCTCTTCTGGCATTGGATATTGGGCCAGGAGATGCGGTCATCGTGCCGGATTTCACGTTTCCGGCGACTGCAAATGTCGTCGCTATGGTAGGGGCCAGACCCGTGATCGTCGATGTCGACCCCGGCACCTACACGCTGTCTGTCGAGAAGCTTGAGGCCACTGTCAAATCCTGGCGAGGCCCCGAGCGGCTGAAGGCCGTGATGCCTGTCCATGAGTTCGGCTGCCCGGCGGAGATGGATGGCATCCTGCATATCGCGAAAGCGCATGGCTTGCTAGTTGTCGAAGATGCCGCGTGTGCGTTAGGTGCTCGTTACAAGGGGGTGAAAGTCGGTGCCTTGGGGAATATCGGCTGTTTCTCCTTCCATCCCCGCAAGACGCTGACGACGGGCGAAGGCGGAGCCTTGGCCACGAACGATGCCGCGCTGGCGGCGCGCATCAGGCGCTTGCGCAATCACGGGATGGAGCGACAGGGGACTGAGCTCCGTTTCATGGAGCCGGCGACGAACTACCGCCTGACGAACTTCCAGGCCGCGCTGGGCAAGAAGCAACTGCCGCATCTGGATGGGTGGATACAGGCGCGCCAGGCGCTGGCGCGGAGCTACCTGACCGCACTGGAGCCTTTGCAGGTAGCGGGTCAGCTGGATTTGCCGCTTTTGAAGGAAGGTCACAGCTGGCAGACCCTCATGATCACCCTGAAGGGCGATCGCGATAGATCCTTGGTGGTCGAGGCGCTGAAGGCGCGTGGCATCGAAACCAATCTGGGGGCGCAAAGCCTGTCCTCCGTCGGTATCTATGGCGCGGGCGTCGCGAATGACGGGATCGGTCGTGAACTGTACAGCCGGGGCTTGGCCTTGCCGTTCTGTGAACAATACGATGACCGTGTCGTGGCGGATGTTGTTGCAGCGCTGAAGCAGGCCCTGGGGGCCTGAAAGCCGGACGCACGTGTGCGTTCGGCAGTATCTCCGAGAGGATGGGTGCGAACTATGGTGTGGGAAAATTGCCGGGGTACGACGTAATGAGGGAATTTAATGCTTGAACAAAGCGTGCCATCAAGGGTGCACGACAGCCACATCAACATCTCCGAGTCCGGCAAATGGTTCGATTCCGGTCTTGACGCCTCGTACGAGCGGGCGGTGGGGGAGTTGGATGCTGCGGGGATCGCGCGGGCCGCGCTTCTGGCTATGCCCGGCGTCTGTACCAATGCGGCATTTGCTTCCGCGAAGATCGACCGCAACAGGTTCTGGTGTTTCGGGAATCTGGACTTCTCGCGACTGGACTATTCCCTGGATCAGGTCATGGACCTGAACCTGGACGCCGTCAAAATTCACCCCAGGTTCCAGCGCATCGGGATCGATGCCTTGCTGGAGATGGACTTCCTGCCCAGGCTTGAAACGGCGGGCCTGCCGCTCATGATCTGCGGCTGGCAGCAAAGCGCCACCGTCTCGATCGAATCCCTGAGTCCGCTCCACGTGGACAAGATGGCAAAGAAGCATCCGAAATTGCCCATCATCCTCTCGCACATGGGCGGCTACCGCTTTTGGGATGCGTTCACTGTGGCGCGGGCCAATCCCTTGGTCTTCCTGGATTGCTCTTATTACCTGCAGGCATTTCGCGGGACTTCTCTGGAGTCGGATTTCTTCGCCACGCTGAAGACGATCGATCGAAAAGTGATCTACGGGAGCGATTTCCCCGAGGTTCCGGTCAAGTCCTATCTCGAGGACTTCGTCCGGAAGGCCGGCGGCATGGACGAAACCAAAATGGCTAATATCCTCTACGGCAATCTCGAAGGTTTGATGGGGCGGAGGACGCGTGAATCCTGAAGACCGGAGCAGCTGGCTAGCCCGATACAACGAAAGGCTCGCGAAGTTCGGCGTCAGTCCCGAAGCTCTCGGTTGGGGAGGCGGAAAAGAGCGACAGTGGAAGCGTTTCCGGGCCGCGATGGAGTTCTCGCTTTTTGACGAACGGCCGATCGCATCCGTGCTGGATGTCGGGTGCGGTTTCGGCGATTTCGGCGCATGGCTTGCCGAATGCAAGTCGGACATCAAATATACGGGCATTGACATCAATTCGGCTCTGGTCGAGGCGGGACGCGCGCGTCACGGGCTGGATCTTTCCGTGACGGATGTCGGCTCGGTTCCCGGCCGGTCCTATGACCTGGTCGTTGCCAACGGGATTTTCAACTTCCGGATGCAGCATGAGGATCATGAGGCATACATCCGAAACATGCTGAGCCGCTTCATGGCGATCGCGCGCGTTGGCATCGCCGTCGACTTCTTGTCCACCTATGTGGACTTCAGTCATCCGGGCGCCTTCCATTGCCCGGAAGCCTTGGTTGTAGATGCAATGAAGGCGCAGACCAAGCGCTATGTGATTCGTAATGACTACCTCGATTACGAATACATCGCCTACGCGTATTTGTAAGGGGAAATTCGAGTGACTATGAGTGCCACGGTTGACGCCTTGATCGAGGCGATCTCCATAAAATACAACAATCTGGTCTATGAGATCAAGTCGGCGGGTGGCGATGTCATCGTCCTGTCCCTGGGCGAGGCGTTCTTCGATCTGCCCAAGTGCGACTTTGAGTCCCTGCCCTACCCGGATGTATACCACTACTCCCATTCGCGCGGGATGCCCTCCTTGCGGGAAAAGATTGCGCGCTACTACGAGGAGCACTATGCAGTGCGAGTCGATCCCTCGACGGAGATGCTCATCACCGCAGGTTCGAAGATCGGTGTCTACTACGCATTGCAGACGGTCATCAATCCCGGTGACGAGGTCCTGATCGTCGAACCGTTCTGGGTCAGCTATTCGGAGCAGGTGAAGCTGATCGGCGGAGTGCCCAAGTACATTCCTCTGGGCGAGAGCGTTTTCGAGTTCGGGAAGTACATCACGAGCAAGACCAAGTGCCTCATCGTCAACAACCCGCAGAACCCCTCGGGCAAGAACTTCACGCGCGAAGAGGTCGAGTTTCTGCACGGGCTGATCAGGAAGCACGGCATCTGGACGATCGCCGACGAGGCCTACAGCGACTTCCTGATCGATGAGAAGTTCATCTCCTTCGGCGCCGTCGATCCGTCGTTCGAGCACACGATCATCGTGAATTCGATTTCCAAGAATTTCGGGATCTCCGGTTGGCGCATCGGGTACCTGATCTCCAACCCCCATGTGGTCTACAACGCGTTGAAGCTGAACCAGCACATGATGACCTGTGCGCCGACGCCGCTGCTCATGTTCCTGGACAAGCACTTCGACGAGATCATCAGCCAGACGAAGCCACAGATCGAAGCCTTGATTTTGAAGCGCAAGCGCGTTCAGGGCTTCCTGGACGAGCTGGGCATCAAGGTGGTTCCGGGAACTTCTACCTTCTATTTCTTCGTGGATATCTCGGCATCCAGGTTGAACTCAGTTGCATTCTGCGATCGCCTGCTTTCGGAGCAATTCGTCGCCGCGGTTCCGGGGATCGGCTATGGACAGACCTGCGATCGGCATATCCGTATCTCGTTCGGCACCGAGCCGGACGAGCGGATCTACGAAGGCCTGAAAAGGATTCGAAGTCTCATCGATGCGACCCGATGAAAACGCTGCTCGCCCTTGGCGCTGGCCGCCTGAATCTACCTGCTGCGCGTGCGATGAGTTCGGTCGCACGCGTGATCGCGGTGGATCGCAAGCCGTTTGAAAATATCGACGAGACCTCCTTCAAGACGGTTGCGCTGGATTTTTCGGATCAGGTGGCGCTGCTGAGATTCGCCGAGCAGGAGTCGGTCTCCGGCGTGTATCCATTCAGCGATCACGCCATCCGGCCTGCTGCGATGCTGACGGCGGCCCTGGGATTGGTGGGCTTGCAAGCCGAGGTGGCTGAGAATTTTCTCGACAAATCGAGGATGCGGGAACTCTGGCGCAAGAGCGGGCTCAGCCAGCCCGAGTTTGCCGTCGTCCAGGAACTGCGGGACGCTTTGCGGGCAGCCGGTGAAATCGGCTACCCCGTCATCATCAAGCCAGCGTCCAGCGGCGGCGGCGGGCGCGGCGTGTTTCGCGTCGACTCCGACCTGGATCTGACGGTGTACTACCAGCAGGCCGTCGAACAGAATCGGTACTCGGACCGCATACTGGTGGAGAAGTTCGTGGCAGGGGTCGAGTCCTCGCTGGAACTCGTCGTTGTGGAGGGGTGCGCGACCCTGCTCGCGATCTCGACGAAGAGGAAGCCGCAAGCAAAAAGCCAAGTGGCCACGGAAATCGTCTATCCGGGTGAGCTGTCGGACGAAGTTGTAGACCGGATCCGTAAGCTGTGCTCGGATGCGGCCCGTGCTCTGGGTATCGTTTCCGGTGCGACGCACTTCGAGGTCATCACCACATCCGAGGGTATTCCATATCTGGTCGAGGTCGGTGGGCGTGTGGGCGGAGGGCATACCTTCCATCCGATCGCGTCCCATGTGTCCGGGATCAACTACCCTGAACTCCTCGCTTGTCTTTATCTGGGCAGGTTTGATGAGGTGAGGAAGAGGCTCGTGCGGGGAGTCTGTCAGCGCGGAGCAGTTTATGCATTTCCCGTCACGGAGCTCTCGGGAACAATCAAGAGCATCGGGTTCAACGCGGAGGGCGCCGGCTCCTTCGCCGAACTTTGGAAGCGCCCAGGCGATTTGATTGCAGGCATGAGCAGCAGCATGGATCGACTAGGTTGTGTGGTGAGCCTAGCCGAGACCCGTGCCGCTGCGTTAGACGAAAGCCGCCGACTCATGGCAAGTTTTTCCATGGCTCTCGCTAGCGAAAATTCGACGCCCGATTAGTACGGCCGGGTTAGGTGTTTCCTGATGCCGGCGTATGAAGTCTAATTTCTTAAAGGAATAGGAGCCCCTTCCGTCATGGCCGATGAGATCGATATCTTTGCGGGAAAAGTCTTCGTAGGGCCAGTGGAAATTGCAGGAATAGCCGATGGGTTGGCGCTCGGCCTGCGTGAGTTGGGGGTTAGTGTGGCAGTCGTACTTTCCAGTTCACACCCATTTCGCTATGGAGATGAAAAGCGATTCTGGTTGTTCAAGGTTTGGCAAAGGCTAGGTTGGATCCGTAGTCGGACTCCGCGTAAGAACCTGTTGCGTAAGCTCCTAGTGATAAGTGCTCATGTGGCGTGGGGGGGGCTCGTATTTTTCTACGCTTTGTTCAAATACGATGTGTTTGTTTTCCTGTTTGGTCGAACCATAACCAACTCTGCCTTTGAGCTCTGGTTGCTGCGGAGGGTTGGGCGAAAAATTATCTTTGCTGGCGTTGGTAGTGACACTCGCCCGCCCTATGTTGACGGAGGACTTTTTCCAGGGTCCGCGGATGATGTTATGCCTAGCCCCGCCTTTTTGGTAAAGGCGACTAGACGTTGTAAAAAGCGACTCAGGCTCCAGGAGCGTTACGCCAACTACTGGATTAACTCTCCGGCCGCCGCCCATTTTCATGAGAGGCCTTATATCGGTTGGTCATGCATTGGGATTCCGCGAAACCTCTCTTTTCCGAACATTACAGGCCAGAAGAAAGTGGGGGGTATTCGTATCCTGCATAGTCCTTCGAATCCTCTTGCAAAAGGGACCCCGACCATTCTGGAGGCAGTCAATCGTCTAAGGGAGAAAGGGCATCACATCGAATTTGTTCAGATTCAGAACATGCCAAATGAGCGTGTTTTGCAGGAACTAATTTCTTGCGATTTTGTTGTTGACCAGCTGTACTCTGATGCGCCCATGGCTGGCTTCGCCACGGAAGCGGCATATTTTGGTAAGCCAGCGGTGGTGGCCGGATACTTTGCCCCACTGGTTAGCCAGTATCTAGAAGAGGAAAACATACCCCCTAGTCTTTTCGTGTTGCCGGAGGAGATTGAGTCAGCGATAGAGCGTCTTATCGTAGATTCCGAATTCCGATCTGAACTGGGAAAAAAAGCCGCCTCATTTGTTAAGAAGGAATGGGGCGCGCGTGCAGTAGCGGCCCGTTTTGTGCGCTTGTTTAAAGATGATGTCCCGGATCAATGGTGGCTAGATCCGAATAAAACATCATATCTTGAGGGAAGTGGCTTGCCGCGCGCGCGCGCGCAGCGTTTGGTGGCTAGCGTCATTGAGTGCGGAGGTGTTGCGGCTATGCAGCTTGGTGATAAGCCGATCCTTGAGCGTAAGTTTTGTGAGTTTTCCGGCTGTTTGTCGAAATCGGGGGCGCATGCGGAAAACAGCTTGAAGAGTATGACGGAGGGGTGATGTATACGTTTCCTAAATTTACATTGACGGGCTATCGGAGTTTGATGGTCGCACTGCTTGAGCGAGGCGCCCAATTTTCGCCGATGAGAAAAATCAAAAAACCGGAGATGAACGATGTCTACTTACGCCATGATGTAGACATCTCTTTGGAGCTTGCCCTGCCGATGGCTCGCGTCGAAAAGGATTTGGGTGTGGCAAGCACGTATTACGTCTTGTTGAGTGGTCCTTACAACCCCTTGTCTAAAACAGCAATCTCAGCGTTGCAAGAGCTCACAAAACTGGGCCATGGGCTTGGTTTGCACTATGACTTGACTTTATATCCCTCTGAGGCTGATGCAGCCTCAAGCAAGCTTTCTCGGGAGTTGAGTCTCTTAGCTGAGATCTCTGGGAGCGCCATCGATACTATCGTCATGCATGAGCCCTATCGTGGGCACGTCGATTTCTTTGAAGGGGCTGAAAAGTGGATTAATCCATCCTTCCACCAGAAAAATGATGAGGAGTTAATGTACGTTAGTGATTCCTGTCGGGCATGGCGCGATCAATCTCTGCTTCACTATTTGCGGGGGGAGTCATCCAAATGCAGATTGCTCCTCAACATCCATCCCGAACTATGGCTTGCTGAGAGCGCGCAGCATCGATTAACGTATTTGAAAGAAACTCTTCTGCCAGGACTGTTGGAGCCAACACAGAGGTATTTCTTGGAAACAACGAGGGCTGTTTGGCAGTCTCACTTCGCCGCGGTTAACGGTTATGGAGATGAAGATGAATAGGCTCATGTCGCATGAAAAGATTTTTGAGTTTGTCGATGGTTCGCCCGCAGTGAGCGAAGTCTTGGGGAAGAATTTTGTAGCGGGAGTATCGGAATTCAAAGTCTGCCCGGCTGACAACGTGCCCAAAGATGGGTTTTCCTACATGGCCTTCATCGGTCATACGGCCAAGGCGCCATCAGATCTGCTGGAGAGAACAACTGCCGATCTTTTGGTGGTTGATGCGGTGATAGATTTGCCCAGTGGGCTTTCTTGCTGTGTGGTTCGTGTGAGAAATGCCCGCCTTTTCTTCTGCGAGTTACTCTCCTTTTTGAGCTCTGCCCATCAGCCTTCAATTTCCACGCTTGCGTCCATCCACCCGTCGACAATTATTGGAGATGGCTGTTCGATTGGAGATTTCGTATCCATTGCCGAAGGGGTCGTGATCGGCAGTGATTGCGTGATTGCGGCCGGCGTAAATATCTTGCGTGATGTAAAAATTGGCAATCGAGTGAACATTGCTCCTGGTGTAGTCATCGGTACTGACGGCTTTGGCTATGAGCGCCGGAAAGACGGCTCCCTGATCAAATTCCCCCATCTTGGTGGTGTATCGATTGGAGATGATGTTGATATCGGCGGCAACACAGTAATTGATCGCGGCACGCTTGGCGATACCGTCATTGAGCACGGCGTCAAGATAGATAATCTTGTTCATATTTCTCATAATGTTCATATCGAGCCAGATGTTGTTGTCATTGCAAATGCGATGATTGCAGGCGGCGTGAGACTTGGCCGGGGGGCATGGGTGGGGCCGTCTTCCAATGTTCTCGATAGGACTTCAGTGGGCTCGAATTCTTTTGTTGGTATGGGCGTGTCGGTTATTAAAAGCCTTCCAGAAGGTAGTCGCTTTACCATCAAACATTTCCTCAAGAATTCTTCCAATGACTGACTGCCGCGAGGGCTTGGGTTTGCCTCGTTGTCCAAGGGAGATGTAGTTGCTGCGCCGCTTTCTCAAAGACAGCGTCATCTACGCGATTCCGACTTTCGTCTCGCGTGGGCTGGCCTTTCTGCTGGTTCCGCTTTACACGCGGATCCTGAACCCTTCAGATTTCGGGGCCCTGGACATGTTGCTGGTCTTCGGCGGTCTGGTGAATCTCACCGTCGCATTCGAGATTTCGCAAGGCGCGGCCCGCTATTACATGGACGAGCCGGATCTTGGGCGCAAGAGGGCCATTGTTTCGTCCGCCTTCTGGTTCACGGTGGGGTGCTACGGCCTGTTCATGCTGCTGGCTCTGGCGGGTGGGCGGGTTCTGTCGGAATGGGTGACGGGGCAGCAGGGCCTGGAGTCCGTGTTCCGTGCGGGTGTCATCTACATCGGCATCAACGGGATTTTCTATCTGGTCCAGAACCAGTTCCGATGGGAGCTGAACAGCCGGCGCTACGCCGAGACCAGTCTGCTGGCGACCTTTGCTACCGCTGCCGCGGTCATTGGCTTTGCATACGGGCTGGACTGGGGGCTTCAGGGTTTTCTGTGGGGCATGGCGCTGGGGGCGGGGCTGGGCATGGCCTACGGCCTGTGGTGGCTGCGCCATTCGATCGCCTGGTCGTTCGACCGGCAGCGTCTGTGGGTGATGCTCAAATATTCCCTGCCCCTGGTTCCGTCGGGCATCGCGGTCTGGGTCGGCGGCTACATGGACCGGATGATGATCAATCACTATCTGACCCTGAACGAGGTCGGTGTGTACGGCATCGGCTTTCGCCTGTCGAGCATCGTGGGCTTGGTCGTCGCGGGTGTGCAGGGCGCGCTCATGCCTCTGGTCTACGCCCACTACCGCGAGCCGGACACGCCCCTGCAGCTGGCCAGGATTTTCCGGATGTTTCTGGCGTTTGCCTTGCTGGTGTTTCTGGCCCTGAGCCTGTTCGCGCGCGACATTCTGGTGCTCATGACCACGCCTGATTTCTACGGCGCCGCCATCCTCGTGATCTATCTCGTGCCGGCCGCCATGCTGGCGCAGATGTACATTTTTGCTCCGGGCATCGGCATCGCGCAGAGAACGCATCTGTACATCTGGCTCAACCTGGCGGGTGCGGTCGTTAACGGAATGCTCGGCTGGTACCTGGTTCCTCGGGCGGGCATCACGGGCGCTGCGATGGCGTCGCTGGCGGGCAGCGCATGCGTCTTTGTCCTGGCGATGTCTTTCAGTCAGCGTCTGTACCGCGTGCCGCACGCCTGGGGGCGGCTGGTCGCGGCCGCCGTCGTGGCCCTGATCCTGGCGGTGCTGATTCCCCAGTGGTCGCCTTCGGACGTCATGCGTAGGGTGCTTGGCGTGCTGGGCATGGGCTTGCTGGCAGGGGCTTTGATCGCACTCGGACTCGTGCGTCGGGACGAGATCATGCAAGCCGGTCGGGAGCTGCGTGCGCGGCTGGGATCGTGAGTCGTAGCTCAGGGAAGTGAAGTCGCCGTATGTGTGGAATTCTTGGAGCGTTTCAGGTATCGACAGAGGACGGCTTCAGCCATCGCTTCGAGCGGGCGATGCAGATGCTGCAGCGTCGCGGCCCGGACGGGCGCGGTGTGCAGACGTATCCGGCGGCCGGCGGCGAAGTCTTCTTCGGGCATGCCCGGCTGTCGATCATCGACCTGAGCAACGCCGGCGCTCAGCCCATGCACGGCGCCGACGGGCGGCACGTCATCGTTTTCAACGGCGAGATCTACAACTACCGGGAACTGCGTCGCGAGCTGGAGTCGCTCGGACGCCGTTTTGTCTCGGATTCAGATACCGAGGTGCTGCTGGCCGCTTGGGAAATCTGGGGCGAGGCCTGCCTGCCGCGGCTGACCGGGATGTTCGCCTTCGTCATTCTGGATCGGAGGGCGGCTACGCTGACCTGCGCGCGCGATGCCTTCGGCATCAAGCCTTTCTTTTATGCCGCGGACGGCGGTGAATTTCTTTTTGCGTCCGAAGCGCCTGCGCTGACCGCCTTGCGGTGCGGCAAGGCCGATTTGAACTGGCAGTGCGCGTACAACTATCTGGTGCACGGCGACTACGACAGCAGCACCGAAACTTTCTTCGACGGAGTGTCGCAGCTCGCGCCCGGGCATCTGCTGGTCGTCGATCTGGCCGCTAGGTCGACCGGCACGCCGAAACGCTGGTGGGCGCCGACCACCCGTGAGCGCCACGATCTCGGTTTCGACGAGGCAGTCGGGCGGTTGCGTGAGCGTTTTCTGCAAAGCGTGCGCCTGCATATGCGTAGCGATGTCCCTCTGGGCGCGGCCCTCTCGGGTGGGGTGGATTCCTCTGCCGTGGTTTGCGCAATGCGTCATATCGAGCCGGGCCGTCCCATCAATACCTTCAGCTACATCGCGCGCGGCAGCGCCGTGTCTGAAGAGTCGTGGGTCGACCGGATCAACCAGCACGTTAGTGCGACGCCGTACAAGGTCGAGGTCTCGGCCGATGAGCTCGCACGGGACCTGGACGACATGATCCGGACGCAAGGTGAACCCTTTGGCAGCACCAGCATCTACGCGCAATACCGGGTCTTTCAGCTGGCCAAACAGAACGGCGTGACCGTGACGCTGGACGGGCAAGGGGCGGATGAGCTGCTGGCGGGCTATGCCGGCTACCCCGGGCAGCGGCTGCGCAGCCTGATCGAGAAGGGGCGGCTGGGCGAGGCCTGGTATTTCCTGCGCCAATGGTCGCAGTGGCCCGGGCGCAGCCGCAAGCTGGGGGCTCAGCAGCTGATCGCCGAGTATGCGCAGGGGCCGCTTTATGACTCACTGCGTCGCCTGAGCGGCCGGTCCGATACGCCGGCCTGGCTGGATGCGCAAGCCCTGCAGGAACGCGGCATCGTCTGCCGCTACCCGCGCCAGCGCGCGACGCGGAAGGAGGCCGGGCGTTGCCTGGTCGACGAGCTGGCGCTATCCCTGACACGGCGCGGCCTGCCGGCGCTGCTGCGGCACGGCGATCGCAATTCGATGCGCTTTTCCGTGGAAAGCCGGGTGCCCTTCCTGACGATAGACATGGCCGACTTGCTCCTGTCTCTGCCGGAGTCCTATCTGATCTCCCCGCAAGGCGAGACCAAGCATGTCTTTCGCGCGGCCATGCGGGGCATCGTGCCCGATGAGGTCCTGGATCGGCGTGACAAAATCGGCTTTACGACCCCGGAGCAGGAATGGTTGTCATCCATGGCGCAGACGGCGCAAGGCTGGTTGCGCGACAGCTCGGATCTGCCCTTCATCAAGAAGGACGAGATGCTGAAGCAATTCGCGCGCATCGTCTCCGGGGAGCGTGCGTTTTCATGGCAGGCCTGGCGCTGGATCAACTTTGTGCGCTGGCATGACCATTTCTTGAGCTGAGGCCGGGCTGGCAGTAAGCCCATACACATGATGCGAGATCAGAACATTTCAGGGCTTGCTCTGGGCGCTGCCCGGGGTAGCGAAACGGTTGGGCCGGCGATGGTCCGCGAGGCCGCTGGCGGGACACGGCCCATGGCCATCGCCATCGTGACATCCATCCATCCGGATTTCGACGCCCGCGTCTGGCGCCATGCCAAGCTGCTGGCGGCATCCGGGCATACCGTCCACCTCGTGGCGCCTTGGGCGGTTGAGGCCGGGCCGGGGCGTGACGGGGTCATTTTTCACCCCTTCCAGAAAGCACAGTCGCGCGCGGCACGCCTGCTGAATGTCCCGAAGCACCTGCTGCCGACGCTGTGGCGCATCCTGGCCAAGGTCGATGTGGTCCATTTTCACGACATCGACCTGTTGCCGTGGATGACGACACTGGCGCTGTTCAAGCCGGTGGTGTACGACGTTCACGAGAACTACCCGGACGAGATGCTGGTGCGTGAGTGGATCCCGCCGCTGCTGAGGCGGCCGTTGGCCTGGGGCGTGCGCTGGGGGCAATGGCTCTGCGCCAGGGTCATCCGCAATATCGTGCTGGTTGCGCCGTCACAGGAGCCTGATTTCGGCTCGCTAGGCCTGCGCAAGACCTACATCTTCAACTATGCTTCCAGGGCGCTGATCGACACGGCGAAGTCCGATCTCGCGCAGCGTGAGCCGAAGGTGGTATTCATCGGCGCGCATCACGAGAACAATGGCAGCCGGCTGTTGCTCGACATCGCCGAGCGCCTGCAGGTGCGCGCGCCGAAGATCCGGATCATCACCACCGGCCGTTTCTTTGACGAGAAATTCAGGCTACTGTTCACGGAAGAGATCGGGAAACGGGGTTTGAACAATATCGATCTGCTGCCCACGGTGAAGCCGCCCCAAATCATGGATATCCTCAACCAGGCCACGATTGCGATCTCGCCCAATCTGCGGGTTCCGCAGCAGATCAAGGGCATTCACACCAAGATCTTCGAGTACATGGCAGCGGGCCTGCCCATCGTGATCAGCGATCTGCCGCATCAGATCGAAGTGGTCGAGCGTAATCGTGCGGGGTTGATGGCCCATCCCGAGGATATTGAGACCTTTGTCGACGCCGTGCTGCGGCTCGCGGCTGACCCGGCCCTGGCCGTCGAGCTGGGGCGTGCCGGCCAGCAGGCCTATATCCATCACTACAGCTACGAAAGCCAGTTGCCGGGCATTGTGAAGTTCTACGCGGCCTTGTTGCCTGCGAGAAAAAGGAAAGGAGGCTGAGATGCGGCAGAAATTGAATCCCTGGCTCATGGCGCTGGCCGCGGCGGCCATGCTGGCGGCGGCGGTACTGTTCTGGAACCAGGGTTCGCAGACCTCGGCCTGGATCTACCCCTATTTCTCCGGCGCCGCCAATCTCGGCCTGGATCTCGCGTGGAAAATCGATGCGGCGGCCTACCCCGGTTTCGCGCAGCTGCCCTATGCCGGGCAAATCGAGTACGAGTTCGTGCGCGGGCAGCCCGGCGACCTCACGTCCTATTCAATCTTGGATCGCGGCTACGTCTTCATCGTGTGGATCGCGCAGACGCTGTTCTTCTGGCTGCCGTCGATCAAGGCCGTGCTCTGGTTCCAGGTCGCCTTCCACGTTGTTTCCGTGCTCTGGCTCCTGAGTCTGCTGCCGACCGCCCGGCAAAGGCTGATCTTCTTACTGGCCTACGGCGTGAACCCGGTCGTGCTGCACTTCGCCACCTTCGCCTACCACTACTACTGGCAGGTCGTGCCGGCTCTCCTGTGGTTGGCGTACGAGGCCCGGGGTGGCGTCCGCCTAGAGCGCAAGGTTTATTGGATGCTCGCGGCCATGATGGCTATCTTTTTGGTGCGCCAGTCCACGCTGCTGCTGTCCCTGTTCATGTTGGGGTACTGGATCTGGAAGGAGCGTACGGTGCACGCGTGGGTTGCCTTGGTGGTGATGCTGGTGTTCGTGCTGCTGGTCAAGAACCCGTCGCAACCCTGGCATACGGCCTACGTTGGGCTGGGGGCCTACCCCAACGCGGGTGGCATCGAACTGTCGGATGAGTCGGGCTATAGCCGGTACAAGGAGCTGAGTGGCACGCAGATCAACACCATTCCGCCGGACGGCAACTACTACGAGGAGACGGTCCGATCCGCGTACTACGACGCCCTGCGCAAGGAGCTGATCGGATATGCCGTGCAGCATCCCGGGGAGCTGGTGCGCAACGCGCTACTCAATTCCGCCCAGAGTTTCTCGCTGGGCTACGTGACCAAGTCACGCATGCTCAGTTATCTGAGCGCAGGCGTCGGTGTCCTGGTGGTGCTGGTCATGGCATGGCGCGGCATGTACCTGAGGATGGCGGTGCTGCTTGCCGGTGTCGTGGGCTTTGTGCTCTACTTCCCGCCCATACCCGCCTATATGTTTGGCAACTATCTGTTGCTGACGTGGGTGCTGGTGCACGTCACCGACCCGTGGTTGGCTCGGGCGGCGGCGGTCCTGGTGCAGCGGTTCGGAGTGAAGAGAGAATGAGGATGGCCATGACGGTACAGAACATTTCCATCGTGATCCCCGTGTACCAGGGTGAAAGATCGATCGAGGCGCTTGTGGGGGAGATATCCCGCCATTTTGAACCAACGGTCAGCGCTGATAGGCAGACATTTACCGTCTCCGAGGTGCTTCTGGTCCATGATTGCGGACCGGATCGCTCCGATATCGCGATCCGGCGGCTGGCCGAGAAATACCCGCAGATCAAGCCGATTTGGCTGACGAAGAATTTTGGCCAGCATGCCGCTACGCTTGCGGGCATGAGTTCCGCCACAGGCGAGTGGATCATCACGATGGACGAAGACGGTCAACACGATCCGGCCGACATCGGCCGTCTGCTCGATTACGCGCTGAGCCAGGATCTGCAGGTTGTGTACGCGCAGCCGATGAACACGCCGCCGCACGGCTTCATCCGTAACCTCACGAGCCGGCTGTCCAAACGCCTTGGCCGCTTGATGATGGGCCACGACGCCGTTGAATATTTTCATAGCTACCGCATGGTGCAGGGAGAGATTGCGCGCAGTCTGGCCGCCTATTGTGGTCACGGTGTGTACCTCGATGTCGGCCTACTCTGGATCGCCGGACGAGTTGGGCGGTGCTCTGTCAATGTGCGCCCGGAGGAAGGCCGCGCTTCCGGCTACACATACAGCAGGCTCCTGGCTCATTTCTGGACCATGCTGTTGACGGCGGGGACGCGGCCGTTGCGGCTCATCACCTTGCTGGGTTTCTTCTCGGTGGCCGTTGCGCTGTTCATCGGGGTTTATGCCCTGTACGAAAAGATGACTGGCAATGTCCAGGTTCAGGGTTGGGCGTCCCTGGTGATCGTTGTCTCGTTCTTTTCCGGCTGCATCCTAGTCTCTCTGGGCATGATCGCCGAGTACCTGGCAGTCTCCATGGGTATTGCCATGGGCAAGCCCCTGTACGTCATAGGGACCCGCAGCAGCAGGTCGCGTTGAATGAAGCGCGTATGGGTTCTTGGGGCGGGGGGAATGCTGGGCGGTGCCGTGAGTCGGGAATTGTGCCGTGGCAGTGCCGAGCTCTACCGTTACCACGAACCTTTTAATTGGAAGAGTCCGGAGCGGGTGCGCGCGCAGTTCGAACAGGCAACGCTGGCTTTTCTGCACGGACTAGAGGCTGGCGATGATTGGGAAATCTACTGGGCGGCTGGAGTGGGTTCCATGGGCAGCAGCCGGGCGGACCTGGACGGCGAAACCACCGCGCTGGAAGGCCTGCTCGCATCGCTGGTCCGGTATTTGCCGACGTGCGGGGCGGCGGGGGTGTTCGCCTTCGCGAGCTCGGCCGGCGCGCTTTACGCGGGCAGCCACGATTTCGAGATCACAGAGGCGACGCCGGTCACGGCGGCCAACGATTACGCCGCTGCCAAGCTCGCGCAGGAGCGCTTGCTGGAATCCTTCGTGTCCGGGCAGAGCCTGGGCCGTGTGCTGGTCGCCCGTTTTTCGACCCTGTACGGGCCCGGGCAGGCGCAGGGCAAGCGGCAGGGGCTGCTGTCGCATATCGCCCGTTGCGCCCTGCGGCACCAGCCCGTCGAGATCTTCGTGCCGCTCGATACGTCGCGGGACTATCTGTTCATCGACGACGCGGCGCGCGATTTCATCGGCTCGTCGCAGGCCTTGCGGATTGTGCACGAGCGCCTGCAGGTCCGGATCATCGCCGCCGAGCGCAGCGTGACCATCTCCGAGATCGTCGCGACGTTCAACCGATTGAACAAAAGACGGTTGCGTCTAGTCTGCAACCGCAACAACCTGTCCGCATTGTACGCACCTAGGGTCGCCTATCGCTCCGTGTCGCCACTGACGGCGGGCAGGGATATCCACCGGCATACGCTGCTCGAGGGGGCCGCGGCGCTCCTTCGCGCCGAGCGCGTGGCCTATATTGCAGGTCCGAAGAGAGGATGAATCCATGACGCAGCAGGAGTTCGACGCGCACGCTCGCAGCTATAAGGAGGTGCTGGATCAGAGCATCGGTTTCTCGGGCGAGGATTCCGCCTATTTCGCGGAATACAAGATCCGCGATCTGCGCCATGAGCTGACCCGCGCCGGCTCGGACGCCGGCACGGCCCTGAAGCTGATGGATTTCGGCTGCGGCGTCGGGACTTCCATGACGCATGCGCGCCGGCACTTCGCCCGGGCCGAGCTGCTGGGCGTGGATGTCTCGCAGGAGAGCCTGGAGCAGGCGCGTGCGCGCCATGGCGAACTGGCCAGTTTCCTGCCCCTGGAAGACGGCTCCTGGCCGGCGCAGGTGTCGTCGCTGGATGCGGCCTATGCCATGTGCGTTTTCCACCACGTGGACGAGGAAGCGCACGTCCGGATCCTGAATGACATCCGCTGCAGGCTCAAGCCAGGCGGGATGATGATGGTGTACGAGCACAACCCCTTTAACCCCCTGACCGTGCGAGTGGTGAATAATTGCCCCTTTGACGAGAATGCGAAGCTAATTCGAGCGTCTGTAATGGCGCAGCGTTGCAGGGATGCGGGCTACAAGGACGTGAAGGTGCGGTACCGCGTGTTCTTTCCCGGCTTCCTGAAGGTCTTCCGTTTCGCCGAAGGTCTGCTGTCTTGGTTGCCGGTGGGGGGGCAGTATTATGTTCGCTGCTTTGCATAAAGGGGTGTCCGCGGAGCTGGTCAAGTTCGCCTGCGTGGGGGTGCTCAACACCATCCTCGGCCTGGCCGTCATCTACTCGCTCAAATGGGGTCTGCAGTGGGGTGACGCGAGCGCGAACCTAGCCGGTTATCTGGTCTGCATTCTGCTGGGGTTCGTGCTGAACGGCCGCTGGACATTCGGCAAGTCGACCTTGAAGACCCGGCATCTGCTGGGCTATCTGCTGGTGGCTGCCGCGGCCTATCTGATGAATCTCGGCGCCGTGCTGCTGTTCATCAAGGTGCTGGACGTGCCCGGCGACTATGCGCAGCTGGTGGGTGTCCCCGTGTTCACGCTGACATCCTTTCTGCTGAACAAGATGATCGTATTCTCCGACGACCGTTGAGTCGCCCAAGGCCTGAAAACATGAATGAAAAAGTGACGATGAAGGGTAGTGTGTTGTTAATCACCGGCGGGACGGGGTCGTTTGGCTGCGCCGTGCTGCGGCGGTTTCTTGATACCGGACTCGCGGAGATCCGCGTGTTCAGCCGGGACGAGAAAAAGCAGGACGATATACGCAAACGCTACGCGCACCCAAAGCTCAAGTTCTACATCGGCGACGTGCGCGACATGCGCAGCGTGAGCGCGGCCATGCGCGGCGTGGACTACGTCTTCCATGCCGCCGCCCTGAAACAGGTGCCGTCCTGTGAATTCCATCCCATGGAGGCCGTGCGCACCAACGTGCTGGGGACCGAGAACGTGCTGGAGGCGGCCATCGCGGCACGCGTCAAGCGCGTGGTCTGCCTGAGCACGGACAAGGCCGTCTACCCCATCAATGCCATGGGCATCAGCAAGGCCATGATGGAGAAGGTCATGGTCGCAACCAGCCGCAATCTGGAAGGCACGGTCATCTGCGGCACGCGCTACGGCAATGTGATGGCTTCGCGCGGTTCGGTGATTCCGCTGTTCGTGGACCAGGTGCTGGCGGGCAAGCCGATCACCATGACCGACTCGGGCATGACGCGCTTCATGATGACGCTGGAAGATGCGGTGGATCTGGTGCTCTACGCCTTCGAGAACGGCTGCAACGGCGACATCTTCGTGCAGAAAGCCCCGGCGGCCACGGTCAGCGTGCTGACGCAGGCCCTGCTGGAGTTGCTCGGGCACACGGGGCATGCCGTGCACGAGATCGGCACGCGGCACGGCGAAAAACTCTTCGAGACCCTGCTAAGCCGCGAGGAGATGGCCTGCGCCGAGGATCTGGGGGGCTACTACCGCGTGCCGCCGGACGGCCGCGACCTAAACTACGCCAAGTTCGTGGAAGTGGGCGAGCGCCGCCTGACCCAGAGCTCCCACGGCGAAGACTACAACTCGCACAATACCACGCGCTTGGACGTGGCCGGCATGAAGGCCCTGCTGCTCAAACTGGACTTCATGCAGCGCATCGTTCGCGGCGAAGCAGCCGTCGCGGAGGACTGAGGCTATGAAGGTGTTGATCACCGGGGCTAACGGTTTTGTCGGCAAGAACCTGCAGTTGCGTCTGAGCGAGCGCAAGGACGTGCAGGTCGTCTGCTTCACCCGCGAGCACGGGGTGAGGCTGCTGCCCAGCCTTCTGCAGGACGTGGATTTCGTCTTCCACCTGGCGGGCGTGAACCGGCCGCAGGACCCCGGCGAGTTTACCGTCGGCAACGCCGATCTGACGCGCGCGCTCTGCGTCGCGGTGGCCGAAGCGGCGCGCGCCGGCAGTCGCCGGATTCCCATTCTCTACACCTCGTCGACGCAGGCAGCGCTGGATAACCCCTACGGCCGCAGCAAGCGCGAGGCCGAGACCGCACTGAGCACGGCCGGTCCCCTGGCGCCGGCCCATGTGTTCCGGCTGCCCAATGTGTTCGGCAAATGGTGCCGGCCCAATTACAACTCCGCCGTGGCCACCTTCTGCCACAACATCGCGCGCGGCCTGCCCATCCAGATCAACGATCCGAAGGCCGCGATGACCCTAGTCTACGTGGACGACGTGATCGAGCGTTTCCTGCAGCTGATGGACGGCGCCGATGCGGCCGTCGACGCGGATGGTTTCGAGACCGTCGCGCCGCAGTACACCGTCACGGTGGGCGAGCTGGCGCGGCAGCTGGAGTCCTTCCGCGACAGCCGGATCACTCTCATGACGGATCGCGTGGGGACCGGCTGGGTACGTGCGCTATATTCGACCTATGTGAGCTACCTGCCGGTCGAGGCATTTGACTACGAGGTGCCCCGCCACGCGGACCCGCGCGGCGTCTTCGTGGAGATGCTCAAGACGCAGGACAGCGGCCAGTTCGCCTATTTTACGGCGCACCCGGGCGTGACCCGGGGCGGCCACTACCATCACAGCAAGACGGAAAAATTCCTGGTCATTCAGGGCGAGGCGAAGTTCCGCTTCCGCCATATGCAGAGCGGGCAGGTGCACGAGCTGATGACCCGCGGCGAGGTGCCGCGCATCGTCGAGACCGTGCCGGGCTGGACGCACGACATCACCAACGTTGGCCAGGGCGAGATGGTGGTGATGCTGTGGGCCAACGAAGTGTTCGACCGCGCGCGGCCCGATACCTATGCGTGCCCGGTCTGAGTTCGAATGGAAAGGGCGCCAATGTCGCTGAAGAAACTCAAGGTCATGACGGTGGTGGGCACGCGGCCCGAGATCATCCGTTTGTCGCGCGTGCTGGCCCGGCTGGACGAGCATTGCGAGCATGTGCTCGTACACACCGGGCAGAACTACGATTACGAACTCAACCAGGTGTTTTTTGATGACCTGAGTGTGCGCAAACCTGATTTTTTTCTGAACAGCGCCGATGGCAGCGCAGGTGCAGCCAATACTATTGGCAACCTGATCACAGCGGTCGATAGGGTGTTGGCGCAAGTGCAACCCGAAGCCATGCTGGTGCTGGGTGACACTAACAGTTGCCTTTCGGTGATACCAGCCAAGCGGCGCAAGGTGCCTATTTTTCACATGGAGGCCGGCAACCGCTGTTTTGACCAGCGCGTGCCCGAAGAAACGAATCGCCGCATAGTGGATCACACGGCTGATATCAACCTCACCTACAGCAGCATTGCGCGTGATTACCTGCTGCGCGAAGGGTTACCACCCGACCAGGTGATCAAGACTGGAAGCCCGATGTACGAGGTTCTGCACTACTACCTGCCCCAGATTCAGGCAGCCAGAGTTTTGGTTCGACTGGGCTTGCAGCCAGAGCAGTATTTTGTGGTGAGCGCCCACCGCGAAGAAAATATCGAATCGGATCAGTCATTCACCAAACTGGTGGCCGTGCTGAATGCAGTTGCTGAAGACCATGGCTTGCCAGTGGTGGTATCCACCCACCCCCGAACCCAGAAGCGGGTGGATGCCACCGGCGCCCAATTTCATCCCCTTGTGCGACTGATGAAGCCTTTGGGTTTTCACGACTATGTAACCCTACAAATGCAGGCCAAGGCGGTCTTGTCAGACAGCGGCACTATCAACGAAGAGTCTTCCATTCTTAACTTCCCTGCGCTGAACTTGCGCGAAGCCCACGAGCGCCCCGAAGGCATGGAAGAAGCCGCCGTGATGATGGTGGGTTTGGAGGTGGAGCGCGTGCGTCAAGGTTTGGCCATTCTGGCTACCCAGGCCCGTGGCACCGACCGAAGCCTTCGCCTGGTGGCCGACTACAGCATGTCCAATGTGAGCGAAAAGGTGGTGCGCATCATCCACAGCTACACCGACTACGTAAACCGTGTGGTGTGGAAGAAGTACTGAGCTAGCTTTGCGGATTCTTGTTGTCAGCCAGTACTTCTGGCCGGAAAATTTTCGCATCAATGACTTGGTCAAAGAGTGGGTGCAACGGGGCCATGAAGTCACGGTGCTCACGGGGCATCCGAACTACCCCGGTGGAGAAATCTTCCCTGAATACCTACAAAATCCAGGTAACTTCGCGCGGTATGGCGGGGTTCAGATTCATCGCGTGCCTATGCTCGCGCGAGCAAGCGGGTCATTGCGGTTGGTTCTCAACTATCTGAGCTTCGTGTTGGGTGCCGGATTGTTTGGTTCCTGGAAGCTGCGCGGCTACCGCCCAGACGTGATTTTTGTTTTCGAACCATCGCCCGTCACAGTGGGCCTTCCTGCGGTGTTGTTCGGTCGCCTCAAGCGCTGCCCAGTGGTGTTCTGGGCACTGGATCTGTGGCCAGAGACCCTTGCCGCAATTGGGGTAGTTAAACACCCCAAGGCATTGAGTGCAGTGGCCAGGATGGTACGTTTCATTTACAACCGATGTACCCTAGTCTTGGGTCAGTCGCGGTCATTTCTGACCAGCATTGCAAGCCATTGCGACGACCCCAGCAAAGTGCGTTACTTCCCAAGCTGGGCAGAAGATGTTTTTCAAGAACCAGTTGATGTGCCCGTTAGTGAAATTCCACCGGCACCAGGAACGCTCAGCATCCTTTTCGCCGGGAATGTGGGCGATGCACAGGACTTTCCCGCAATTCTGGACGCGGCAGACCGCCTGAAGCACCGCAAAGACATCCGCTGGCTGATCGTGGGTGACGGTCGTCGCTCCGCCTGGGTGTCTGAGCAAGTTCAAGCGCGGGGGTTAAAAGATAGGGTCTTGCTGCTTGGAAGTTACCCGGTAGGACGAATGCCCGCTTTTTACGCGCAGGCAGATGCGTTGCTGGTTAGTCTGAAGAAAGACCCGACGTTCAGCATGACGATTCCTGGCAAGGTGCAGTCTTACTTGGCCGCCGGTCGCCCCATCATCGGTATGCTCGACGGAGAAGGCGCTGATGTGATCAAGCGGGCTGGCGCCGGTATGGTTTGCCCCGCTGGTGACAGTGCAACTCTGGCAGAAACCGTTCAACGGTTCGCGGAAACGTCACCGGAAGACAGACTGCAGATGGGCAAACAGGGGCAGGCCTATGCGAAGGCCGAATTTGACCGCAACACCTTGGTGACAAGGTTGCTCACTTTGCTGGAAGAGTCGATAAGCCTCCATCAGCTAAAGAAAATCCGTAAGGCTCAATGATGAGATGCCTGATCACGGGTGGTAGTGGATTCGTCGGCCGCGCGCTGACCAGTCATGTGCTGGCAAGTGGTTGCGAAGTACGTCTATCACTTCGTCAGCCACAAAGAGTAGATCAAATTGCTGGAGTTGAGACTGTTGAAATTGGCAGCCTGTCACTGGGAAACGATTGGACGGCTGCCCTAAGAGAAGTCGATAGGGTCGTGCACTTGGCAGCTCGTGTACATGTGATGAACGACAAGAGCTTGGGTCCATTGGCTGAGTTTCGTCGTGTCAATGTCGAAGGCACAGCCAACCTCGCTCGCCAGGCAGCGGCAGCTGGTGTTCGTCGTTTCGTCTACCTGAGCTCCATTAAGGTCAATGGTGAATTCACCCAAGAAGGGCACTCCTTCACCGCCGATGATGCTCCGGCGCCGGAAGACCCCTATGGCGTGTCCAAGCATGAAGCAGAGCAGGCTTTGCGCCAGATAGCGGCTGACACGGGGATGGAGGTGGTGATCATTCGACCTCCACTGGTGTTTGGCCGAGGCGTGAAAGCCAACTTTGAGTCGATGATGCGTTGGCTGGCGCGCGGTGTGCCCCTGCCACTGGCTGCAGTGAGTGAAAATCGCCGCAGTTTGGTGGCTCTGGAAAACCTGGTGGACTTGATCATGACCTGTTTGAGCCACCCTGCCGCCGCAAACCAGACTTTTCTGGTGAGCGACGGTGATGACCTTTCTACAGCCAGCTTGCTCAGGCGCATGGGTGCTGCTTTGGGCCACCCCGCGCGCCTGTTTTACGTGCCACCTTCGTTGTTGAAGCTCGGTGCTCAGGTAGTAAACAAGCCCGGTATCTACCAGCGCTTGTGCGGTTCGTTGCAAATGGACATTACCAAGACCCGACGGCTTTTGGATTGGAGTCCGCCGGTGTCGGTGGATGAAGGGCTGCGCCGTGCCGCTGAAGGTTTTCGCCCATGAAGCGTTTGTTTGACTTGGCAGTCGCTTTGGTGGCTGCTGTGTTTCTTGCGCTGCCCATAGTGTTTGTGGCGCTGGCCGTAAGGCTGACTTCGCCTGGGCCTGCTCTGTACTGGAGCGACCGGGTAGGCTGCCACAACCGCATTTTCAAAATGCCCAAGTTCCGTAGCATGCGTATCGACACGCCTGCGGTGGCCACGCACCTGCTGCAGAACCCCGAACAGTGGGTCACACCCATCGGCTCCTTTCTGCGCAAATCCAGCCTGGACGAGTTGCCCCAGTTGTGGAGTATCCTGAAAGGCGACATGAGTTTTGTGGGTCCGCGCCCGGCGCTGTTCAACCAGGATGACTTGATTGCACTACGCAGGGAAAAGGGCGTGCACGAACTGGTGCCGGGCCTGACCGGTTGGGCCCAAGTCAACGGAAGGGATGAGTTGCCTATCTCTCAGAAGGTGGCGTTGGACGCGGAGTACTTGCAGCGTCAGTCGCTGCGGTTCGATTTGAAGATTTTATGGATGACGGCGTTGAAGGTTCTGGCAAGGGACGGAGTTTCACATTGAAGAAAAACACAGATCATCTTGAGGACTCAGGACTCAGGACTCAGGACTCAGGACTCAGGACTCAGGACTCAGGACTCAGGACTCAGGACTCAGGACTCAGGACTCAGGACTCAGGG